>Ga0163144_10011056_pt1 | contig 19147 bp, 13 predicted proteins | sample OliLak19BULKMAT1_FD_123175 | JGI IMG/M metagenome (GOLD analysis project Ga0163144, IMG submission 123175) | Freshwater microbial mat bacterial communities from Lake Vanda, McMurdo Dry Valleys, Antarctica - Oligotrophic Lake LV.19.BULKMAT1 | ecosystem: Environmental > Aquatic > Freshwater >... | reverse complement strand
TATTCGAGTGCACGCGACTCCCACCACCGCCATCGGAAAAGCCCCCCTCGAACGAGGGGCTGGGGGAGGTTCCCAGCGCGGGAGCGCACGATTGAGGCTCAAAAGAAGTGATCAATCTTGAGCCTCCCCCAACCCCCTTGGAAAGGGGGCTTTCGGAGGGGAGTTGTGAAGGAGCGGCGTGCGAGCGAGCGGTTTCGGAGCGCCCTGCGTGGCGCGTCGGACCGTGTGTGCATCGCGTCGGTCGAGGCGAGTCGCCAGACGAACAAAAAGCGCATGACGCTATCCGCGCCACACGCCTCGTTCGTCGTGCCCAGAGCCGCTCGAGCTATCTCTTAGCCTCGAGCTTTAACCGCCGAGCGTTCCATCCGATGCCGTCTTCGCGCCCAGCGCCTCGGCCCGAGAACCCCTCCCTCAAGGGAGGGGCTGGGGAGGGCTACTCACTGATGCGCGCCTTGATCGGTAGGTAGAAGGTCCAGCCGAGGATGAACATGTGGTTGAAGTGGAACGCGCGGTCCCGCTCGTCGACGAGGCCGTCGGCGAAGCCGGAGTCGCCGGCGAGGTCATTCCTGCCGTCGACATCCGCGCCGCTCGTATTCCACGCGAACGGAAGGGCGCGCCACTCGATGTTGAGCGCCATCCACTCGTTTACGTGCAAACGAAGGCCGACGCTGAACGTGCCGGTGATGGCCACGCGCGAAGCGCGATCCGTCTGGCTCAGCGTGCAACTCGTCTCGTCGAGCACGCCGGTCATCGGATCGCGCCGGCAGAGGCCAGGTCCGGTCTCGCCGCGCTCTTCGACGCCGATGAACGCTGCGCCGCCGGTGATGAAGAAGTCGGCGTCGATGAACAGCTTCTGGAAGAGCGAGAGCTTGCCGCGGAGCGGGATGAACACGACCTGGAGTGCGGCGCCCCAGTTGATCGTGCCGATCTGGTTGGGGAAGCCGCCGTTGCTCGGGAGGCTGAGACGGTTGGAGTCGGCGGTCTGACCGATCGCTGCGATCTGATCGGTCAGGCCGGTGTCGACGTGGATCGGGGCGAAGAAGCCCCAAGCGCCGATGCCGAGCCAGTCGGTGAAGTGGTAGGTCGCCGAGGCACCGAAGCCGATGGTGCGCGAGTACTCGTCGGTCAGCGTGAACGCTGCCTGCGGAGTGATCTCGAAGCGACCTTGGCGATAGATGCGAAGACGGCGAACCGCCGGTGCGCCGGCCAACGGGCCGGTGATTTGGACCTCTTGCGCCGAGACGCTCGGCGCGTAGCCGAGCGCGAGCGCTGCCACCGCGGCGGCGAGAGAGAGGGAAAGAATCGACTTGCGCATAGTCATCGTTCGGTTCCTCGGGGCCGTCAGCGCGGCAGCTTGTACTCGAACGAGGGCGGGAAGAACATCGTGAAGCCGATGTGCGCGGTCACGTTGCTGGTGAACGACGGGCTGTCCGCGAACCAGGTCGCGGGATCCTGTCGGCCGGCACCGAGCGCCACGTTCAGCGACTCGAGCTTCTCGAGGTACATGTAGTTGCGCAGCTCGGCGAAGACGGCGAACCAGCGCGACACGAACACGCGGATGCCGATGCCGACGTTGAAGGCGACGCGCAGACCGAAGTCGAACTGGCGAATCTCCGGATCGACGACCGGCACCGGACGCGTGCGCAGCATGCCGACGCCGCCGACGAGATACGCGTCCCACTGGAAGATGTACTCGTTGAACATCGCGAACTTGCCGTAGAGCGGCACGTACGTGAAGTTCAAGTGCGCGCCGAGCTGGTACTCGGTGATCGGCACCGCGAGGCGGGTCGAGCGGCGCACGTTGAAGTTGAGGTCGGACTCGTTCTCGAGGCCGCCGTACCAGAGGAAGTTGAGGCCGACGGCGAGCACGTTCGTGAACCAATAGTTCAGCGCGATACCCGCGGCCGGGTGGCTGACATACGGGTCGTTGACCGTGAACGACCACGACGGCGACACCTCGAGGCGGCTGTTACGCAGGGCGTAGACCTGCTGGATCGCGAAGATCTCTTCGGAGGCCTCCGTCCGGCGCGGTGCGGCGTCACGCGTGGTCGCCTCCTGCGTTCCCTCCTGACGGAGATCACCCAGCAAGGAATCACCGTTGTCGGCGCCCTCTGCTGGAGGTGTGTCTCCCTCTGCCGGAGGCGTCGCGCCCTCCGCGGGGGGCGTATCCACCTCGTCAGCGGAGAACGTCATGTCCTGCGCGGCGACGGATCCCACGAACATGGTCTGCGTGAGACCCACCGTGGCGAACCCCGCGAGCAGCGCGATCGAAGCCCTCTTCATCGTGACCCCTTCACTTGGCGCCGTTCCTCGACACCATCAGTGCGGCTACCTGCCTGTTGCTGCACGAACGTTTTGCCTGCCAGCGTCTGCTGCAGACCGTTTTGCCTGCCAGCGTCTGCTGCAGACCGTTTTGCCTGCCAGCGTCTGCTGCAGACCGTTTTGCCTGCGAGCTTCTGCTGCAGACGATTTTTGAGCCTGCCAGCGTCTGCTTGCAGACACGCCTGACCGAACTTTGAGTGCCCAGGGCGGGCGAGCTCGCGAATACTCTATCGGCTAAAGCAGTGTAACTGTCCGAAATTGCTATTGAAAGTGGCTCCACTTCGAAATCGCGGCCGACTATATCACGCGACTTCCGGCAGGATCAACGGTCCTGTCACGCTGCATCGGCTTCTTCTTCCGGCTTCTCGAACAGCGCTTGGACGAAGCTCGTCGCTTCGAATTCCCGAAGGTCCTCGACGCGCTCACCGATTCCCACGTAGCGCACGGGCAAACCGTGCTCGTCGACGATGCCGAGGACCACGCCGCCCTTCGCCGTACCGTCGAGCTTGGTGAGGACGATGCCGGTGACCGAGAGCGCCTCCTTGAAGATCTGCGCTTGCTGAATCGCGTTCTGACCGTTGGTCGAGTCGAGCACGAGCAGTACTTCGTCGGCTGGGCGATCGAGCGCCTTCTCGACGGTGCGTCCGAGCTTCTTCAGCTCGTCCATCAGCGGCACCTTCGTGTGCAGGCGGCCCGCCGTATCGGCGAGGACGATGTCTGCGCCATCTGCCTGCGCACGCTTGATCGCGTCGAAGATCACCGAGCCCGGGTCCGCGTTTTCCTTGCCCTTGACGACTGGGCAGCCGACGCGACGTCCCCACACCTCGAGTTGCAGCACGGCGGCCGCGCGGAACGTGTCGCCCGCGGCGAGCACGACCTTCTTGCCGTCCTGCGTGAAGCGGCTCGCGAGCTTGCCGATCGTCGTCGTCTTGCCGACGCCATTCACGCCGACGACGAGCACGACCATCGGCTTGTTGCGCAGGCGAATGCCTCCGCCTCCGGTGCCGAGGATCGTCAGCGCGTCGTCGCGCAGCGCAGCCCACACGCGATCTTCGTCGGCGAGTTCGTTGCGCGACATGCGCTCACGCAGTCGCTCGAGGATCTTCTGCGTCGTCTTCGGCCCGAGATCCGCGCTGAGCAGCACTTCTTCCATCTGCTCGAGCAGCGCCGGATCGATCTCCTTCTTGCGCGACAGCATCTTGGCGAGGCGCGCGATGAAGCCGCCGCGCGTCGACGCGAGGCCCTTCTTCAGCGCGGCGACGTCGTCAGCCCCGCCCGGTGGACGTACCGAAGCGCGCAGCGGCCCGGTCTCGACTGGGTCGGCCTTCGTCGGCACCTGCGCGGCGATTGGCTCGGCCTTGGTCGGGATGATCGGCTCGGCCGTCGCCACGTGGGCCGCGGCGATCTCGGCAGGCGTGGCGGGCTGCGCGGCTGCTGGCTCAGCGAGCTTGCGGGGCGCTTCGCCCGGCGCATCGACGCGCACGGCCTCGCGGGCGACGGGCTCGCGCGCAGCCGCAGCATCGGCGGTGCGCTTACCTTCGCTGAGCTCTGCGGGCTTCTCGTTGGGCTTCGGGCCCTCGCGCGTGGCGGATTGATCCCCACCGCCGCGGCGGAGCATCAGCACCACGGCGACGAGCACTGCGAGGGCAACGACAGCAATGACGATGGTCGTACTCGTGAACATCGTGGCTCGTGACCCAGTCCCTTCGTGAAGCGCGATCAGCTTGAAGTTGCGTGGCCGGCCGCGCGGGGGTGCGCTCCTGCCCCAGAGAGGCCGCACTATAGGCAGGCGGGCCCGGGCTGAGTCAACGGCGAGCGTCAGTCTTCGCAGCGGTATCCTTCAGCGCGCCGAGGACCTCGTCGCGGGCGCGCTCGGTCGCCTCGAGGTCGGCGGACGTCGGCGGCGCCGCGGCATACGCAGCGCGCTCGGCCCGCGCAACCAGATCCGGCAGGCCGGACGGCGGTGGACCTTTCGCGCGAGCGCGCTCGAGCACCTCGCGCGGCGTGGCCGTTCCCCAAGCGCGCTGCGGCAGGATCTCCGCGGCGATGGGAGCGACAGCGTCGAGCGCGCGGTCGCGCAGGCTGTCGAGGCGCACGCGCACGGCCGACCACTCGCCGCGATGCGGGACCACCAGCGCATGCGTGACCGACGCGTAGCCCGCACATGCGACGCGCAATTCGTAAGCGCCCGGCGCGAGCTCCGCGATGGCGAACGCGCCCGCGGCGTCGCACGTCGATTCAGCGATGGCTGCGTCCGCGCCGCCCGCGTGCAGCGTCACCAGCGCGCCGCTGACCGGCTCGTCGTCGCGCAGATCGATCACGTTGCCGCCGACATCGACGCGATCCGCGCGTCCGCGGCGCGCGCCGGCTTCGATGCCCGCGTTGCGCACCGCCGGCGCTGGTGGACGCGCCAACGCCGCGCGACGGCGCCCGCGGCTGCCCAGCACGATCAGCACCAGCGCCGTCACGCCGACCGTGCCGAGCAGCCAGCCGAGCGGCCCGCCAGAAGCTCCCGCGACGTCGACGCGGACCCGCGCCGAGGCGCTCGATTCGCGCCACGGCGCGTCGCTGTCGTAGCGCGCTTCCAGCTGGAGCGCGCCCTCGCGCGTCGCCTCCACGCGCACGTCGAACGCGCCGTCTTCGCCAGTGAGAACGGTCGCCAGGTGTTCGCTGCGGTCGAACAAGCCGACCGCCTCACGAGGCAGGGCGCGGCCCGCGTGATCGACGAGCCGCCCGCGCGCGCGAATCGGCTCACCGAGCTGCACGTGTGTCGCGGCGATCGACAGGCCGAGTCGCGTCGGAGAGACGCGCACGACGGGCACCTCCGTCTGTGCGTCGGCGCGCAGCGCGTCGGCAGCTCCACGCGCGACGATCCGCCCAGCGGCCGGCGGGCCCAGCTGCTCCGAGCGCACGACGAAGCGCACCCGTCCGGCAGCGTCGGAGGTGCCAGTGCCGAGCGAGCGGCCGAGCTCGTCGGCGAGCTCCACGTGTAGGCCGCCGCCGCCCGCATCGCTGACCGCGACGACGTCGACGAGGTGCTCGGCGACGTCGAGGCGCAGCCGGCCGTGCTCCGGCACGGTGACGCGCAGGCGCACATCGGCGCGATCGAGGTCGAGCGAGCGCTCGACCTCGACGCGCTCGTGATCCGGATCGCCGACGAACGTCGCGCCGAGTCGATACGCGCCGAGCGGCAGCGCGAACTCGGCGTTCAGCTTGCCTTCGGTGTCGGTGCGCACCGTGCGCCGCTCGCGGTAGACGCCATCGGCGGAGCGCGCGTGCAGCATCACTTCGCGGTCGGCGAGCGCCTCGCCGAGATCGTCGCGCAGCACACCGACCACTACGACGCGTCCATCGCGCCGCTCGGTGCGCAGCTCGATGCGACTCTCCGCGCGTACCCGCACGATCGGCTGTGCCGACGCGTGCGTCGCGACGAACACGACGATCGCCAAGACCATGGCGACCCCGACCGCGCGTCCGATCTGCGCCGCAGCGCCGACGCGCACAGCGCCGATGACGCGCACAACGGCCGCGCCGAGGGAACACTGCATCGTCATCGCGGGACGCAAGGCGCTCAGGCTGCCGCCGCCATCGAGAATGCGCAAGCGACTGGGCGTTGCGTACGCGCACTCGTTGGGGCGATACTCGCTGCGCGCCCCGCCGTTTGAACAGAGCGGCGGGCCGCACGTCACAGCGCACGTCACGGATGTCACGACTCGGGTCCAAGGAGCGCACGCGGATGATGGCAGAGCGCATGACGCGTCGGGGCAGAGCACTCGAGCGCACGACGCGTCGGAGCCGAGCACTCGAGCGCGCGGTCAGGGTACTGACGCGCGCGCTCGTCATCGCGCTGTTGCTTTTTGCCGGGCGCACAGCGATTGCGCATGCGGACGCGCGCACGGACTACCTCGTGCGCTTGATGACCACGTCGACCCAGTTCCGCGTCCGCGCGCAGGCCGCGCTCGCGCTCGCGCAGGCAGCACCCACCGATGCCGCCGTCACCCAAGCGCTGGTGCGCGCGCTGCGCGACGAACATCCCGCGGTGCGCGCCGCCGCCGTGGCCTCGCTGCAGTCGCGCAACGACGTCAGCGTGCTCGAGGCGCTGCGCGCGGCGAAGACCGATAGCGATCGCAGCGTCGCGTCCGCAGCGACGCGCGCGGTGACGGCGCTCGAGCGCACCGCGCGCAGCACGCGGCCGACGACCGCGCCGAACAACAACGCGGGCACCGATACGAACCCCGCTCCGTCCAGCGGCCCGGCGCGCTTCTACGTCGGCGTCGCGACGCCAGCGACCACCGCGTCGCTGAGTCCGGCGGTGCTCAGCTCCGCGCGCAGCTTCATCGTGCAGACGGTCACGCAGATCCCGGGCGTGCAGATCGCCCCGTCGACCGAATCGAACGCGGCCGCCCGACGCGTCATCCAAGAGCGCCGGCTGGTCGGCTACTATCTGGACGTCTCCATCACGTCCGTGGAGGAGCGCCCAGGCGGCGCTCTTCGCGCTGCGGTCTCGGTGATCGTCAACACGTACCCCGGCCGCGACATGCGCTCGATCCTCCAAGGCGCGGCGACCGTATCGGGGAGCGGCGCCGGCGACGAGGCGCGTCGACAAGCCATCGAAGCCGCGCTCACCGGCGCGCTGCGCCGCCTCCCGCAAGCGCTCGACGCCAGCGCTGCCACTGCGCGAGCGCCCTAGGAAGCACCGCGCGAGCGGCCTCGTACGCCGAAATCTTGTAACCTCCCCGCTGGTTCGCGGACAATCTTGTCGAACAGTTCGAGAGCACCGCGGAGACGAAGATGTCGTCACAGGCACAATCCCTTCCGAAACCTTCTGGCCCGCCGAAGCGCCACTTCCGCAATTACCTTCTCCAGCCGCGCTTTCAGCTGAAGTACACCGGCATGGTCGTCGGTGTGACGCTGATCGTCGCGAGCGTGCTCGGCTACGTCGCCTACGACTACTCGCGCGGTCAGACGGAGGCGCTGTCGATCACGATGGCGTTCCAGCCGGACCTCGACCCGTCCGTGCGCGACGATCTCGACGGCTGGGCGAAGGAGCAAGATCGTCGGATCCTGTTCTCGATCCTCGGCGGCATCGTGCTGCTCGGACTCACTCTGGGCGTCACAGGCATCTTGGTGACGCACAAGCTCGTCGGGCCCGCGCACAAGCTGAAGCTCCTGCTCGGCCAGGTCCGCGATGGTCACCTCAAGGTCGTCGGCAAGCTGCGCAAGGGCGACGAACTGCAAGACGTCTTCCTCGCCTTCGAGGGCATGGTGGACGAGCTGCGCCGTCGGCAGGCTGAAGAGGTCGCGTCGCTGGCCGCGTCGATCGAGCGCGCGAAGGGCGCCGGCACGCCCGAGGACGTGCTCAAAGATCTGGCGAGCGTCCACGACCGCATGAAGGCCGAGCTCGGGTAGCGATCGCGGCGATCAGAACGCGTTCTCGTAATACTCGAGCCGCGGCGTGGCGCTGTCGTAGACGACGGCGGCGACATCGAGGCGGACATCGACGTTGCGCAGCCGCGAGCTCACCAGCCAGAGCAAAGCCGCGCGCCGAATGCGCTCGAGCTTGCGGCGATCGAGCGACTCCGCCGGCGCCATGAACTTGTCGCTGCGGCGCGCGCGCACCTCGCAGATCACGATCAGCGAGCCGCGTCGTGCGATCAGATCGAGCTCGAGGCGACCGACGCGCACGTTGCGGCCGATCACACTGAAGCCACGGCGCTCGAGTTCGCGCGCGACGAACGCCTCCGCTTCGCGTCCGAGCGGGTGGCGCCCACCGGTGCGATCGCCGCTCGCGTCCGCTTGCGCCTTCGTGGCCACAGCGCGCTTCGCTCTGACTGCTTTCGGCGCTTTGCCCTCACCGCCCGAATTGACGACGCCCCGGGACGCGGAGGCGTCGCCGGGGCGCGGTGGACGATCAGCTGCGCTCACGCGAGCGTCAGTCCTTCGGCTTCACGCAATAGCTGCCGACGATGCCGACTCCGCCGCTCGCGAGGATCTGCGTGCAGTCGAAGCCTTCGGGGCACTCGCAGAAGTCTGCTGCGCCCGCGGGGCCGTCGCAGCGGCAGGTGCAGTAGATGCTGTCGTTGATCTGCGGCTGTGTCACGCAGCCAGCGCGCGGGTCGTCTTCACAAAGGCGGCTTGGGTCGCCCTCTAGATCGTTGACGATACAGACGCGCGTGCGGCACTGCACCGAGCTCGTCTCGAGGTAGGCCTCGCCGTCGAGGAAGCCGCGATTGCCTACGCCATCGACCGGGATGTTTTCGGGCGTACAGGGATCACCAACGGCCTCGACCTGGCAGCCGGTCGCAGTCAGCGCCGCGAGTGCGACGGCGAGGACGGTCAAGGACTGCGCGAGAGAGCGGTTCATCGTCGTCATCTCCATGCTGGCTCGTGATGCGGAGAGCGGGGGGGTTCGGTTGCGAATCGGGTCGCATGCCCAAGGACCCGCCTGCGCGGGGTTCATTGGGTGACCCACAGGTTCGCGAGAAAACAGAGACGGTACAGTGAGGTGTCGCCAACGAGCCCCGCGTTTTCCGAGGGTCCGACAGCGAAAGTGGTCGCGAACCTACGTTGGGCGCGGGTCGAGTGTCAAGAGTGGAAGCGCGCGATGGACGAGAGCAGAGCGATCGGTGAGAGGACGATGGATGAGAGCGCGTCGAGGGACGACTGGGGCTGGCAGACGCGAGACGGTGCGCGCGACCGGTAGCCCCCGTTTTCCCTTGACATTGTCGGACGAGCCTCTCTATCATCGGGCCCTCTTCGGGTCTAAGCGCCTGATATTCCTTCGGTTTTCGGCGTGACAGCAGCGCCGCGGTCTAGCCGCAGTAGATACCGCCCAGCAGTGCTGGGTCCTGAACGCCCAGCAAGCTGGGCATATGAACGCCCCTCAGTGGAGGATGCCGATGAGCCGGATCGTCAACAAGAACGTCGTGTGGATCTCTTCGGCCCGTCGCAGCGTGCTGCTCGGCACTGCGCTCACGCTCGTGGTCGCCGCGATCGCAGCTCCCGCGAGCGCGCAGGACATGACGTTCAGCGTCGATGAGACGGGCCAGCCGCCCGCGCCACCAGCCGAAGGTCCGCCTTCGGAGGCGCTCGCGAATGCGCTGCGTCTCTATCAGCAGGAGAAGTACCAAGAGGGCGCGGTGCAGTTTCAGCGTGTCGTCGAGGGCGAGACGCAGGACGCGCCGGCGAACGTGCAGAAGGCGCAGTTCTTCCTCGGCAAGTGCCTCTATCACCTGCGCTACTACCAGAGCGCGCTCGCCGTCTTCGACGAGATCGGCCAGCAGGGTCAGGCGCACAACTTCTTCGGCCAGACGCTGCAGTGGCTCGCGCAGCTCGCGTCGCAGCTGCCGGAGCCGGCAGGCATCATCGAAAAGGTCGGCCGCTACGGCGTCGACCAACTCGAGCAGTTCAACAACAGTGAGAGCGCCGAGCTCTACAACCAGCTCCTCTATCTCATGGGTCGCTTCAAGTACTCGCAGGGCGAGTTCGACGAGGCGGTCACGCTCTTTCAGAAGGTGAACAGCCGCTCGAAATTCTTCGTCCCGGCGAAGTTCTTCGAGGGCATCACCCACGTCCGCATGCGTCGCGCGCAACCGGCGATTCGCTCGTTCCGCGGCATCATCGAGGCGGTCGAAGAGGGCAGCGTCGAGGGCGTCGAAGACGAAGAGCGCCTCGTCGATCTCGCGTGGCTCTCGCTCGCGCGCGTCTACTACACCGCGGCGAACCGCATGAACGCCGAGACCGGCGAGCGTCAGGTCGACGGTCGTCTGCTCGGTAACGCCGTCGAGGCGTGGAACCGTGTTCCGCAGGGCTCTGAGTATTGGCTCGATGCGCTGTTCGAAGAGTCGTGGGCGTTCTTCCTCGCCGACGAATATTCACGCGCGCTCGGCAACGTCCACACGCTGTTCTCGCCGTACTTCGACCGCTCGTATTACCCGGAGGCGCTGGTCCTCAAGGCCGTCGTCTTCTTCTCGAACTGCCAGATGCCGAACGCGGAAGCGATGATCGGCCAGTTCCACGAGCGCTACGACCCGGTCAAGACCGAGCTCGAGACGACGCTCGCGCAATTCCAAGACAACAACGCGTTCTACGAATTCCTGCAGCGCGTCCGAGCCGGCCAGGCGAACCTCAGCCCGCGCATCCGCGGCATCGTGTCGTCGGCGCTGTCCGACCGCACGGTCCTGCGCAACCTCGAGTACGTGCGCGTCCTCGACGAAGAAGATCGCCGCCTCACCGCTTCGCCGCAGGCGTTCTCGAACTCGTCGCTCGGTATCCGCATCCGCCAGGACATCGCGATCGCCAAAGCGTTCGCCATCGACCAGACGGGCGACCTCGCGCGTGGTCGCTACAACCGTCTCGTCGAAGAGCTGCAGGATCTGCAGAACCAGGCGGACACGATCGAGCTCGAGATCGCCACGTACACTCGCGGCGGCCTGGAGCAGGGGGCGCAGCAGCAGATGCAAGAGGCCGCGCGCTCGGGCGGCGGCAACGTCGAGGTCGACGAGGAGCATCAGATGTGGCCGTTCGACGGCGAGTACTGGCGCGACGAGCTCGGCTTCTATCGTCAGCAGGTCTCCTCTCAGTGTGGTCGCTGAACGAGCGCGGTCGCTGAAGTTGCGGCTGCTGATCTCTATAAGACTCTGATTCTCTCACTCGGCTGACTGCGGTCGGAGGGCTTTACCCATGTCTCGAATGCGCCTCGTCGGGCTGATCGTTCTCTCGATGGTCGCCGCCACCGTTCCGGTGCTCGTCGGCGCCCAAGATGGTGCGCGCACTGCGGCACCGGCCGCAGTGGCTACACCGGCCGCAGCGGCGGGCCCGTCGCCGACGTATTGCATCGCACCCGACACGGCCCCGCGGCTGGCGGCGTGTCCGAGCAATGCGCCACGCGCGTCGAAGTCGACCGGCAAGGCGCCGAGCTCGCATCTCGCCACCAGCAAGAGGCGCGTCGAAGAGAAGAAGCAGGGGCCAACCGGCCCGAGCTTCGAGATCGACGCGTCGACGGCGACCGGCCGTGCGGCGGAGATTCGCCAGCGCGGTGAGCAGCTGCTGCGCCGTGAGATTCAGCTCACCGAGCGGCTCGTGCGCAACTCGCGCGCGAACGATCCGCGCCGCCCGGACATTCTGCTGCGTCTCGCGGAGTCGTACTTCGAGCTGCAGCAGACGCTGACGGCGCAGGTGCGCGGCTTCGACGATCCGATCTTCCAGGCGTGTACGCGCCAGAAGAACGCGAACAACTGCCGTCAGCAGCGCCAGGGTCAGCGCACGGCGGAAGAGTCGCTCAAGGGCGCGCGTGAGAACGCCATCCGCACCTACGCGACGCTGGTGCAGGATCACCCGAACTACCGCCGCATGGACGAGGTGTTGTTCTCGCTTGGCTTCGCGCTCGAGGAGATGCGCCAGTTCGACCGCGCACGTCAGGTCTACTTCCGCCTGATCAAGGGCTTCCCGCAGTCGAAGTTCATCCCCAACGCGTACCTCTCGTTCGCCGAATATTTCTTCGGTGAAGGCGAGATGGACAACGCGCTGCAGTTCTACCAGAAGGTCACCGAGATCCCGGTCGAGCGGAACCCGGTCTACGGCTACGCGATCTACAAACAAGCGTGGGCCTTCTACAACAAAGAAGACTTCCGCGCGGCGCTGCAGAAGTTCGTCGAGACCATCGAGTTCGCGGTCGCGAACCCCGATGCGCGTGACGTCGAGAACCTGGCACGTCAGGCGCGCCGCGAGCTGATCCTGCCGTACGCGCAGGTCGGCAATCCGGCGCGCGCGCTCGAGTTCTTCCGCCGCTACGCGAAGGACGAAGAGCAGGCGCGCGGCATGTTCGAGTCGCTCGGCGATCTCTACTTCGACACCGGCCAGTGGAACAACGCGATCAGCGTCTTTCACGACCTGATGGCGGCGTCGCCCGCGGACAACAAGCTCTGTTATTGGCAAGGTCGCGTCACCAACGCGATCATCTCCTCGAAGCCAAAGCCCGAGCAGACGCGCGAAGTGCAGCGCATGGTCGACCTCTACGACGCGTTCACCGGCACCGGGAACTCGCACTCGCCGGAGTCGGTCACCGCGTGCAAGCAGACGACGGCGTCGATCCTCGTGGAGCTCTCGACCGCCTGGCACCGCGAGGCCATCGGCACCGATAGCCAGCCGGGGACGAACGATCGCGGCACGATGGGGCTCGCGTCGCAGCTCTACAAGCTCGTGCTCGACAAGTTCCCCGACATGGAGGCGATGCAGTTCCCCGAGATCGATCGGCGCGACTGGCCGACGAACTACCGCGTCTCGTACTTCTACGCGGAGCTGCTCTGGAAGATGGAAGACTGGCCGAACTGCGGCCCGGCCTTCGACCGCGTCGTCGAGCTCAACCCTGGCGGTGAGTTCACGTCCGACGCCGCGTACGCCGCGGTGCTCTGTTACAACAACCTGTACCAGCAGCAATATCAGGCGAACGAGCGCACTGCGCGCGGAGCGCCCGCGGGTGGTCGCGCAGCCGGTGGACGTCGCGGCGGTCGTCGCGGCGCAGCGGCAGAAGCTCCGGTCGTCGATCCGAACGCGCAGTTCCGTCCGCGTGAGTTCTCCCCGCAGGAGAACGGCATGATCAACGCGTTCAAGCGCTTCATCTGCTTCGTGCAAGACAGCGAAGAACTGCCGACGGTCAAGTACCGCCTCGCGCGCATCTTCTACGAGGCGAACCACTACGAAGAGGCGGCGATCCTGTTCAAGGACATCGCCTGGAACCACCGCACGACGGAGCTCGCGGAATACGCGGCGAACCTGTATCTCGACTCGCTGAACGTGCTCGGCACGAACAGCACGCCGGCGCGGCCCGCGTGTTTCGACACGCTCGAGACCGACGTCGAGGGGCTCAAGGGCATGTACTGCGACACGCAGGAGCACCGCGATCAGTACGGCGAGCTCTGCCGCGTCGTCAGCACGCTGCGCTGCGACATCAAGCGTAAGAAGGCGGAGGCGCTGCAGGCCAACCGTCAGTTCAAGGAAGCCGCGCGCGCCTACGTCGACATCTATCGGCAGTGTCAGGCGGACGCTGCGACCAACGAGCGCCTCCCCGAGGTCCTCTACAACGCGGCCATCAACTACGAGGCAGCACGTCTCGTCGGTCGCGCGATCCGCGTTCGCAAGCTGCTGGTCGAGCGGCACCCGACGTCGGAGCTCGGCAAGAAGGCGCTCTATCTGCTCGGCGCGAACTACCACGCGCTGGCGATCTACTCGAGCGCAGCGGATTACTATGAGCAGTTCGCCAAGGCGTTCCCGGGCGAAGACGGCACGCGCTGCACTGACGCCGATCGCGCGCAGGGCACTTGTGCGAACGCGGTCGAAGCGCTGCAGAACGCCGTGTTCTTCCGCCTCGGCCTTGGCGAGACGGACAAGGCGATCGAGGACGCGCAGCTGTTCGCGCGCAACTACCGCACTGGTCGATCGGCGCGCCCGCGCGAGGTCGCGCAGGTCATGTTCTCGATCGGCACCGTCTACGAGAACGCGCACAACTGGACTAAGACGATCGACCACTACCGCAGCTGGCTCCGCACGTATGGCCGCGCGGCGCCGCCGCAGCTGAACATCCAGGCGAACATCCACATCGCGCGTGCGTATCGCGAGGCGAACAACGAGAACCAAAGCGCACCGTTCCTCGCGGACGCGGTTCGCATCTGGGAGCGCGGCGCGGCTGACGCTATCGGTCGCATGGACATCGACGACGGCGCGAAGGCGGCGGCGCTGCTCGAGGCGAAGACCGGCGTCAGCGAGGCGCTGTTCTATCAGTCGGAGTCGCTGTACGTCGCGTACAACCGGATCCACTTCCCGGACTACCGCGGTGACGGCAACCTCGAGGCGGTCACCCGCTGGGCGGTTGGCGACTTCAAGCGCTGGCTGGAGCGCAAGAAGGCAGCGCTCGACGCGGCCGAGGCCAGCTACAACAAGCTCGTCCCGCTCGACGTGCCGCAGTGGCTCATCGGCGCAGCGTCGCGCATCGGTCAGATGTACACGGCGTTCGTCGACGCGTTCGACGACGCGCCGGTGCCGACCGAGATCGAGGCCGATCCGGAGCTGTATGACATCTACGTCGGTGCTCTCAACGAGCAGCGTCAGATGTTCTACAACCTGGCGATTCCGAAGTTCGAGTACTGCATCATCACCGCGACGCGCGTGCGTTGGTTCAACACCTACTCGCATACCTGCGAGGAAGAGCTGAACCGCCTGAACCCGACGCAATATCCATTGGCTGCTGAGCTGCGCGGCGAGCCCACGTACGTCCATCGCGCGGTGGCGCGTCCGGGCGTGGTCGAACTGGGTCAAGAGGCGGAGGAGGCCGAGGCCGGCGACTCCGAGGCGACCGGCGGTGCAGCACCAGCAGGCGGCGCGGCCGCAGGCGGAGGTAACTGATGTCGATCATGAATCGTGCTCGTCTGTTCGGGCTCACCGTCTTCATCCTCGCGCTCAGCGCCTGTGGTGGTGGCGCGACGACGGGTGGTGGCGGAACGGCGACTCGGCCTGGCGGAAACGGCGCGAACGTCCCGCGCACCTCGACCGGTGACGTCGTCAGCGCGGAGGCGGAGAATCACTGGCGTGATGGGCTCGCGGCGTTCGCGCAGCGTGAGCAGAGCGGCTGGAACGCGGCTGCGTGTGAAGAGGTCGGCGAGAAGTTCGACGACGCCGCCGAGGCCCAGGGGGGGCGCTTCCCGGAGGCGCTCTACATGGCGGGCCTCGTCCACTCGAAGTGCAACGCGCGTGAAAAGGCGCTCGAGTACTACAACCGCGCGCTCGCGGTGAACCCCAAGTTCTGCAAGGCCCGCGTGATGATCGGCCTCGACCAGCTCGCGCAAAACCAAGAGCCCGCGGCGATGCAGACGTTCGCGCGCGCGATCGCCGACGACGCGCAGTGCACCGAGGGCTACGTGAACCTCGCCGCGCTGCAGCGCTCGAGCGGGCAGGCTGCGCTGGTGCGCGATGCGCTCAACAACCTGCGCCGTGCGCTCGCCATCGACGCGCAGTACCTCGCGGCGTTCAACGAGATGGCGCTGCTCTACATCCAAGAGTCGGAGCGCAACCCGGAAGAGGCGCAGCAGCGCCTCGATCTCGCCGCCGTCGTGTGCCGCCAGGCGCAGCAGATCAACCGTGAATACGGCCCGATCTACAACACCTGGGGCCTCATCTACGTGAAGAAGAACAACATCATCGAGGCGGTGCGCATGTTCGAGCGCGCGGCCAACCTCGACGCCCGCAACTTCGAGGCGTGGATGAATTTCGGCACGATGGTCATCGGCTTCCGCGGCTACGAGGACGCCAAGCGCGCCTTCGAGCGCGCGGTGGAGCTCAACCCGCGCAGCTACGACGCGCACCTCGGGCTCGGCGCCGCGCTGCGCGGTCTCAACCAGTTCGATCAGGCCGTCGCCGAGTACAACAAGGCGAAGGAGATCGACGGCAACCGCCCCGAGGCGTTCTTCAATCTCGCGCTGATCAACCACAACTACCGCGGCGGCGCGGAGACGGTGCTGAACGAGGCTAAGACGCAGTACGAGGCGTTCGTCGCGAAGGCCGGTCGATCGCCACGCTTCGCCGAAGTGGTCACCTCGGTCACGCGTCGCTGCAACCTCGAGCGCGCGCGCCGCGGTCGTCGTCGCTCCACTTCGCAGTGCCGTCCTGGCTTCCTCCAGCAGATCGAGATCGTCGCTTCGACCCGGCTCGAGATGGCCGAGTTGCAGCGTGCGCAGGAAGAGATCATGCGCCGCATGGCCGCGCAGCAAGCAGCTGCTGGGACACCGGCGACGCCCGCGCCGACCCCCACGCCGAACCCGGCCCCGCCGGCACCCACACCGTAATGATCCACGGCGCGTCAGGATTGACCGCGACTCTGGACCACGGTTACACTTCGCCAGCTACGCGCCCACCCCGCCCGGAGGCCCAGGTCATGAAGAAGATCACGCTGTTCGCAGTATTCGCAGCTCTGACCATGCTCGTCACCGTGTCTGCGTCCGCGCAGGATGCGCCCGCAGCGGGCGGCGGTGGTGACGCGACCACGTACGACTTCGAAGACGATCTCGTCACCGGCGACCTCGTGCGTCCCGATGGCGAGCTCCTCAACGTGCGTCGTCGTGGTCAGCGCAACTCGCTCATCCGCATCCGCGAGCACTTCATCCCCGAGATGCTCAAGTCGGTCGAGAATCTGTAGAGCGCCCGCGCGTCCTGCGTGAGCGGGGCGCGGTGCGGAGCAGCGCGGGAACGTCTCGCGTTGCGGTCAATGTAGAGCACTGCGGGAACTCTCGCGGTGGTGTGCTGTCAGAGGGTGCGCAGGTGGTGAACGCCTGCCACGCCGGACGTCTCTCGGAGCTCAGTTTTCTGCTGAGCTCTGCGCGTCGGACGGGACGTGATCGAAGGTGCAAGCCGGTGGAATGGAGCGCGCAGAGCGGGCTCTGATTCCCCGACGGAGGCGGACGGTGACCACGAAGATTCCGATGACCTTCAAGATCTTCCAAGGCGAAGATCTGGTCCGCACAGAGAAGCTGGTGCAGGACATCATCAAGGTCGGCAAGCTCCCGTCGAGCCACCTGCGGATCGATGATGACAACGTCTCGCGCATGCATGCAGTCATCGAGGTGACTGGGCCCGACGAGATCTTCATCATCGATCTCGGCTCGGCCTCGGGCACCATCGTCAACGGCAAGAAGGTCAACAAGACCCGATTGCAGAGTGGCGATGAAGTGATGCTCGGCGGTACGCGTGTGGTCGTCGAGATCGGCGCTGCCGAAGACGCGGACGCACCGGCTGCGGTCGCTGCGCAATCGGCCGCACCGCCGCCGATGGCTGCAGTCGCAGCGGCACCGCCGATGGCTGCAGCTGCACCGCCGATGGCTGCAGCGGCACCGCCGCCGCCGCCAGTCGCTAGCCCGTTCGCGGCGCCAGCGCCGGCCATGGCCGCGCCGCTAGCGAATCCGTTCGCTGCGCCGCCTGCGGGCCTGGCGAATCCGTTCGCCGCGCCGGTCGCGGCGGTCGCAGCGCCGGTCGCCGCCGAAGGCGACGAGAATATCCGCTACGGCATCGTCGCGAGCGGTCCCGCGGTCTCGTCGGACGAGGTCGAGGTCGGCGCGCAGGCCGTCGAGGTCGTGATCATGTGGGGCGACTCGAGCGTGCTGCACGTCGCGCATCTCTCGCCGCCGCGTGACTTCTACGTCGGCGAAGAAGCCGTCGGGAAGGGCGTAGCCAAGACCGGCTACCTCATCGGCAGTGACGTGCTTGGCACCGATCGGCTGCCGATCGTCGTCCAGGCTGGCGGCGGCGTCGCCGTCGTCATCCCGAACGGTGCGACCGGCGATGTGACCGTCGGTGGTCAGTCGATGTCGTTCGCCGACATGGCCGCTGGCGGACGTCTGCAGCCATGTGGTCAGTTCGCCGGCGCGCAGCAGTATCCGCTGCCGGCCGGCGCGACGGCGAAGGTCGCGTACAAGGGCCTCACTTTCCTCGTGAAGCCGGTGCAGGCGGGCAAGGTCGTCGGCAAGAGTGGCTCGGGCATCGACTGGAAGTCGTACCTCTGGACCGGCGTGTCGATCGCCGTCCACGGCGCCTTCCTGTTGCTCATGTACTTCATGCCGCCGCATAGCTCTTCGCTGAGCCTGGAGCTGCTGACGGCCGACTCGCGGTACGCGAAGTACCTGATCGAGCCGCCAGAGACGCAGGAAGAGGAGCAGCCCGAGTGGCTGCAAGAAGAGAACAAGAACCAGGACGAGGGCGGCAAGGGCAAGCGTCACAAGGGTGACGAAGGCCAGATGGGCAAGAACGACGCGAAGAAGACCAAGAACCGTTACGGCATCGAGGGACCTGCGAGCAATCAGGACCCGCACATGGCGCGTGACGCCGCGCGTGAGCAGGCGCGCACGGCGGGTATTCTCGGTGTTCTTCGTGCTTCGACGGGTGCCTGGAACTCGCCGACGTCGCCGTTCGGTCGTGACTCGGCGCTCGGCAACGACGCCATGAGCGCGCTCGGTGCGCTCATGGGTGACCAGATCGGTGAAAATTTCGGCTTCGGTGGTCTCGGTCTGCGCGGCACGGGTCGCGGCGGCGGTGGCACTGGCGAAGGAACCATCGGTCTCGGCAATCTCGGCACCATCGGTCACGGCGGTGGCGGCGGCGAGGGCAACGGCTACGGCCGCGGCGCTGGTGGCTTCTCGGGTCGCAGCGCACGTGTCCCACGCATCCGCACGGGCAACGCCGACGTCCGCGGTTCGCTGTCGAAGGAAGTCATTCGACGCGTCATTCAGCGGCACATCAACGAGGTCCGCTTCTGCTACGAGCAACAGCTGAATCAGCGTCCGGACCTCGAGGGTCGCATCAGCGTGCAGTTCGTCATCTCGCCGACCGGCGCCGTACAGATGGCCGCCGTATCCGCCTCCGACATGGGCTCTCCGCCGGTCGAGACGTGCATCGCGGGCGCCGTCCAGCGATGGTCGTTTCCGGCACCAGAAGGCGGCGGAATCGTCGTCGTGAACTATCCGTTCGTGCTCCAAGCCACCGGCGGCGAAGGCGGCTGAGGCGGCGTCCATAAGCCGCCGAACTAACTAGCTGACGACGCTCGATCATGCGGGCGACCTGGAAACGGGTCGCCCGTTTCCGTTTCCGTCCCTCCGAAGCCTTTCCAAGCTAGTGAGCCTCGTTCGTTGCGCTCCCGCGCTGGGAACCTCCCGACGGCGTCGCTGTGCGAAGTTGCCCCTTGGCAGGGGCGGGCTTTCACCCCCTCCCTGCCTCCCCCGCTGGGGGAGGAGTTTTTTTGTAAGTAAGTCCTCTCGGGGGAGGATGGTCGAGCGGCATTGTGTAGTTG
>Ga0163144_10011052_pt1 | contig 19149 bp, 17 predicted proteins | sample OliLak19BULKMAT1_FD_123175 | JGI IMG/M metagenome (GOLD analysis project Ga0163144, IMG submission 123175) | Freshwater microbial mat bacterial communities from Lake Vanda, McMurdo Dry Valleys, Antarctica - Oligotrophic Lake LV.19.BULKMAT1 | ecosystem: Environmental > Aquatic > Freshwater >... | reverse complement strand
TCGTTCAAGACATTGCTCACTTGCGGAGCCTACCGCTCCGCTCGATTCAATGTCCTATCCGCTATTCCCTATGGCCGGTTTTCAGGCGACCATCCATGGCCGGTTTTGGGTGACCGCCGAGGGCGCTGCGGCCCGAACAAGGAGCCTCAGGCGCAAATCCCGAAGATGAGATCTACGCGGGCCCGAAATTAGCGTTGCGCCCCATCCACGACAAAATCATGGAAGAAATTAAGAAGTTCGGTGATTTCGAGATCGCCCCCAAGAAGACCTACCTCAGCCTCCGTCGCAAGAAGCAATTTGCCATGGTCGGGCCCGCTACAAATACCCGCATAGAGGTCGGCCTCAACATGAAAGATGTCCCCGCTACCGATCGACTTCTTGCCGAAAAACCAGGCGGCATGTGCCAGTACAAAGTGAAAATCACTGAGATCAACGAGGTCGACAAAGAGCTGCTCGCCTGGATCCGTAAGGCTTATGATGCATCAGCTTGATTGACTTAGTTCACTTTGTGGTTCACTATTGAACTATGAAGCGAGTCAACATGCATGACGCCAAGACGAATCTCTCTCGCTACATCGCCGAACTAGGCCCTGGAGAAACTATTCTCCTTTGCAACCGGAACGAGCCAGTCGCTGAGCTTCGGGCAGTCGATAAATATGAAAATCGACCCGTAAAACTGGGAGTTGCTGAGGGAGAGTTCGAAGTTACCGATGCGTTTTTTGAGCCGCTGCCCGAAGACATCCTGAAGGCATTTCGCGGCGAGTAACCGATCAATCACCAGTGAAGCTACTCCTGGACACTTGCACCTTTCTTTGGCTAGCTGCAGATCATTGTCGCCTGAGCGAGGCAGTATCGGCAGCGGTGACGAGCCACGAGAATCAGACTTTTCTCAGCACTGCGTCGGCCTGGGAAATCTCGATCAAGTACGCATCAGGCAAACTCAATTTAAGACAGCATCCAGACCGGCTGATCCCGAAGCTTCGTGAAGCCAGCAACATCTACTCACTCGCGATCGACGAGGAATCTGCCCTATTGGCTGGCCGGCTTGCCCAGTTCCATTCCGATCCATTTGATCGGGTGCTTGTCGCACAAGCGGTTGTGCACGGGATGACAATCTTGACGCCTGACCGCAACATCGAGCAATACGCAGTGCGCGTGCTCTGGTAGGCTTTCCCTAAATCCCAGCCCCTTCAATAAACCGCAACAACACTGGCAACACCACTTCAGGACGCTCCAAAAACGGCACATGCGCCGCATCTTCCACCACCAGTAACTCGGCCTTCGGCATTAACTTCTTGAATTCCCCGCTCAATGAAGCCGGAACGTCCCGATCTTCCTTGCCCCAAATCAGGTAGGCCGGCACACCGGTCCTGGTAGCGCATGCATACTCTGCGGACCAGTCTGATGTTGCGTAATGCCGCAAAGTCGACAACAGCGCATGTCGAAACCCGTGATATTGCATCTGCACGCGATATCGCGCTGACCAATCGGGGAAACGCTCCGGATGTTTGAAATCAGTCATTTGCCCAGCAGGCAGTCCGGGGGCCATCTCGGTCGCGAACAGGTATTCACCCACGACGGGAGTCATGATTCGCCAAGGCAAAGGCCCGCCCTTTGAGTAGCCAGGCCCAATCAACATCAGGCTACGCGTCCGATCCTCGTGACGGCAGGCAAAACCCGCTGCAATCGGGCCGCCCATAGAAGAACCCACGAGATCGACGCGCCCGCGAATCCGCAGCGCATTCAACACCTCAACCAACTGCCTGTCAAACAACTCGGCGTTGTACTCGTGCGTAACCCTGTCAGAAAAGCCGCGCCCAAACAGGTCGTATCGCAACACTCGATGTCCAGCCTTTGCCAGCGACTCAAAAGTGCCATCCCACAAGTAATACGGCACAGAGAAGCCATGCACAAGCACCACTGTATGGGCGGCATCCACTGGCCCCGCGAGCTCGTAGTGAACAACGCCATCGAAAGTTTGGAGGTACTCGCCGCCAGCATTGGCCAGGCGCCGTTCTTGCATCGTTAGCCGCGTGGTTTCGAGGTTACTGCTCTCGAAGCGATAGGCTAGCCAAGCAATCGCCGCGGCGATCACAACCGCAAGCCCAAGTGTGACTCGCCTCATCAATCACCCAGCAGCTTCCGAATCGCATCGACGTCATTCGGAACGACGACAGGCGGATTTGCAAACGACCCCGCAAGCACTTCCCCATGCGGATCCTTCAATTGACCAGTGTGATAGCGGTAAATGTAATCCGGGTCCTTCAACACATTCCCGGTCAATACTGCAATGATCTTCTCGTCCTGCTTGATCTTTCCAGCCGCTCGCAACTTTTTGATCCCAGCGAGTGTCGCGGCACTGGCAGGTTCGCAGCCAATGCCACACCGGCCAATCACCGCCTTGGCATCGGCAATTTCAAGTTCGGTCACGCTTTCTGCGATACCGTCTTGACCCAGAGTCTGCCAGGCCTTCGGCCAGCTCACCGGATCACCGATCTTGATCGCAGTCGCCAGTGTCTCCGGATGCGTGTTCGACACAAAACCGCCCACATATGGCGCTTTCATGAACTCATAAAAAGGACTCGCCCCCTCGGCCTGCACAACGGCAAAGCGCGGCAACTTGTCAATCAAGCCGATCTTATGCATTTCGCGAACGCCCTTGCCAAAGGCGCTGATGTTCCCCAGATTGCCACCCGGCACTACAATCCAGTCGGGCACTTCCCAATCGAGCTGGTCCATCATTTCGATGACAATGGATTTCTGCCCTTCAATGCGGAATGGATTCACGCTATTCAACAGATAGATCCCAAGCTTTTCAGCCAAGACCCGCACTAGCGCCAGAATCTGATCGAAGTTTGCATCAACCTGTAGCGTCTTGGCACCATAGTCGAGCGCCTGCCCCAATTTGCCGAATGCAATGTTACCGTTCGGGACCAGAATGATCGGCTCAAGCCCCGACATCGCGGCATAGGCAGCCATGGAGGCGCTGGTATTGCCAGTCGACACGCACGCCACCCGCTTCATTCCCAGCCGCACAGCCTGGCTCGCACCCGCCGTCATGCCATTGTCCTTGAAGCTTCCAGTCGGATTAAATCCCTGATGCTTAAAACGGATTCGGTCTACCCCCGCATAGCTCGATGCGAGGCAGCCGTCGAGAATGGGCGTGTTGCCTTCTCTGAGCGTCATCACATGGCGCTCATCATCGAGGAATGGAAACATCTCGCGGTAACGCCACACTCCGCTTTGATCCAGCGGATAGTTGCTCATCCGACGCTCGCGCCAGATCTGCTTCAGAGTCCAGGGCTCCGTAGCAGCTCCTTCATAACGCACTTCGAGCAACCCGCCACAAGCAGGGCAGTTGTAAATTACTTCGGTAACCGGATATTCGGCGCCGCAAGCTTCAATGAAGCAGGCCAGGTACGATCTCATGTTAGATTCCCCATTATAGAAACGATGCTTGCCGCAATGATCGACAACGGAATCGTGACCGTGATCGAAACTCCAAAACCGCGCCCTCGTAAGGGTCATGCCCTGCTCCGCCTTCGCTTGGCGGGGATCTGCAACACGGATATTGAACTGCTCCGCGGATACTATGGCTTCTCTGGTATTCCCGGCCACGAATTTGTCGCCGATGTTGTCTCTGCTTCCAATCCCCGTCTCATTGGGAAGCGGGTTGTCGGTGAAATCAATCTTGCTTGCGGAGCCTGCGACTACTGCCGTCGAAATCTCGGCCGGCACTGCCCCAAGCGAACTGTACTTGGCATAGTGAAGCATCCTGGAGCCTTTGCCGAGTACCTCACGCTTCCTGAAGAAAACCTGCTGCCAGTCCCGACCAGCATTCCCGATGAATACGCCGTATTTACCGAACCAATCGCTGCTGCCTGCGAAATTCTGGAACAGGTCCGTTTCCCAAAATCGGCGTCTATTGCCATACTCGGCGACGGCAAGCTAGGTCTGCTGATCGCGCAGGTCTTGCACTTTAGTGGCCTGAAGGTTCAAGTCTTTGGTCGAAATCAGAACAAGCTGGCCATCCTGCGCCCGCTCGGCATACAAACGCAACTGCTCGCAAGAGACAACCCGAAGTTGCCGAAAGCCTCATACGAATTCGTGGTCGACGCCACTGGCTCTGCACAAGGCTTCGCCTACGCACTTCAACTCGTCCGGCCACGAGGCACGATCATTATGAAATCCACAGTAGCGGAGCCCCTCACCATCGACGCGGCTGCTTGCATCGTGAATGAGATATCGCTGATCGGTTCACGTTGCGGACGATTCGCGCCGGCCCTCAAGCTCCTTAAGTCGAATCAACTTTGTCTCGATGCGATGGTGAGTTATCGATTTCCTCTCCAGCAGGCCAGCGCCGCCTTTACCGCCGCGCAGCAGCCAGGCATCCTGAAGGTGCTTCTACAACCCGCCAGCTAAGGTTTTCCAGCATTCATCGGCTAAGCAATTCAACTGAGTGCCTTCGCACTGGCCCTAAAGCACAATGGATCATCGGTCCTATTTCACTTCCTGAGCTAGCTCCGTACGATGAGAACGATATGGATCTGCCATGAATATAAGCGGCTATGAGTTTCAAGTTATTTTCTGCGCCCTAATCCTCCTCAGCCTTGCGGCTGTGGCATTGGTCGTGGATTACCTCAAAGGAATGAATGAGAAACTGCGTGAGCGCCATATTGATTTAATGGCGAGACACGACACGGTAGTCCAGCAGGTGGAGCATGACAACACGCGCCTGCTCAGAGCCTTGGCGGAACAGTCCAAGGCATTTCGCGACATGCATCAGAGGTCCATAGTGGCACAGGCCAAGGCCATTGAGAATCCTGTACCTCAAGTTGCGAATGAACCAGCATTGACGAATTCAGATGGCGCTTCTACAGTACCGGCAGCAGTCGTAGAATCGGCGCCACAGCCCGCCCAGCAACCAGAACAGCCCCCGGTTATCGAATCCGAGCTTCCCCCGAATGTGGTGCGGATTCGCATGAAGCAAACTTCGCAAGTGACACAAGAGCAAAGCTCACCCCAACCAGCACCTGCGACGCCAAATTTCGACAAATTCCTCGAAGATCTTGTCACTGAGTTTGAAGAATCTTCTGAAGCTTCAAAAAGCTCCGCAATCGGCGACATTCCAGCGCCCGCTACCAGCCTCGACGGCTCCTTCGGCACTCTTGAAGTGCCTGTCGGCTCGCACCAACTCGCGGTGCTGAATCAACTGCTCGAAAGCAAAGATTACTTCTTTGGCCTGGCGCTCTCGATTGGCATCAACGATTACCTGAAGCTCGAGGAGATCCATGGCCATGCGGCTTCAGCGCAATTGCTCAACACTGTGGAAGCGCTAATGAGCGAACTCGCTGGAAAAACCGGCTTCTGCTCGAGGCGCAGCGAAGATGAGTTTGTGCTGATCTTTCCCTTATTGAATGGTCCAGCCGCACAACAGAAAGTCGCTGCAATCTCAGAACAGCTTTGGGACTACCAACTGCAGGCTCTCGGTGCCTTCACGGCTGTCTTCTCGTGGGGAGCCTGCGAAGCAAAACGCCAGGCCCTGTCCACCGTTCTTCATAATGCAACCGAGAACATGATCGAAACCAAAGGCACACGCGCGGCATCGGACGCAAGCGTCAAGCAACGCGCTACTGCTTGATTTCAGCCTCGATCGTCTCTAGTTCTCTTGCGGCGTCGACATACTTGCCCTGCCCCATCAGCTCCTTGTAGTGGCGCAATCGCGCCCGCACCTTATCGATTCGCGGATCGTTTGCGCTTCGTGCAGGTGCGACAGCTGGCGAAGAACCTGGAGTCGCAATCGCTGCCGGAGGCTGAGCCACCGCAGAGGTTTCCACAATTCCAGCCCCCAATTGCGACAGGGCTTCCGCATACGTATTGCCATAGCCGATCATGCTTCCCAAACCCACTGCCACCTTCTTCAGCTCGGGCATAGGCGCGTTGCTGGCCTGTATATAAATCGGTTCGACGTACAAGAACTGTTCGCCCATCGGCAACACAAGCATCTGACCCTTGATCACTTTGCTGCCTTGCTGGTTCCACAAAGTAAGATCCTTCGAAATCGTCTGATCCTGATTGATCCTTGCTGCAATCTGCATCGGCCCATAGATCAGTTCCTGCTTGGACAATCGCAGAACCTCAATCTCACCAAGCCGCGTGCCATCGCACCGCGCCGCCATCAAACCAATCAGATTCTGCTTGTTGCGCGGGGTAAATGTGGTCAACAGCAGGAACTCCGGCTTGGTCTCACCTGGCAGCGTGGCCATCAGGTAAGTGGGCTTCACGGAATCAGTCTGGCCATCCGTGCCGTCGGAAGTCCTGGCAAGATCCCAAGGGTCCTCGCGGTTGTAGAACGACTCAGGATTGCGCATGTGATAAGTCCGGTACATCTCGGCCTGTACACGGAACAAGGTCTCCGGATAGCGGGCATGCTCTCTGAGATCGGCTGGCATATCCGTCTTGGGCCGGAACAGTTGCGGGAAAATCTTGCGATAAGAAGCCAGCACAGGGTCAGCCTCATCCCATGCATAGAGGATGGTAGCGCCGTCATAGGCATCGACAGTCGCCTTCACGCTATTGCGCATGTAATTGACCTTGCCGAAGCCAGTAGTGATCGAGCGTGAATACGGATGCATCGAATGCACGGTGTATCCGTCGATCATCCAGACTAGCCTGCCTTCTTTGGTCACGACCATGTATGGGTCTTCATCCCAGGTAACGAACTCCGCGAGCTTATCGACACGGGTCGCAACTTTCCGGTTGATCAGCATTCGAGACTCGGCGGTTAGGTATGAAGTGAGAAGAATATTCCAGTCACCTTCCGCCACGGCCGCCGCGAACCGCATCAACAATCCATCAATCGGAATCCCGCCCTGCCCCGAATATTTGCTATGCACGTTCTCATTGCCGGATGGATAGTTGAACTCGGGCTGCGCTGTTCTCACGAATACTGGTTCATGAACCGCTTCGCCATAGTAGAGTTCCGGCCTGGTCACCTTGGGAGCATTTGCTTTTACTGTCAGCGGCGCGTCCTTGATCAGCAACTCCGGCAACCCGTCGGATGTGATCCGGCTCGCCTCCGCCAGCACCAGACCATAACCATGCGTGTATATAAAATGCGGATTGATCCAGCGGCTGCGAGCGTCAGGCAACTGGCGAACGTCCAGTTCCCGCGGGCTCAACAAGAGTTGTCGCAACTGACCATCCGCCATCCGGTACCTGTCCACATCTGTGTCCGCGAATACGTAGTAAGGACGTAGTGCCTGGATCTGGGTGATCGTGTCGTGAAACGCTTTCCAGTCCCAAAGCCGAACGTTATCGAGCAATTCCTGATGCTTCGCAGGCTCGAATGTTCCGCTGATCCGTGCCGGGAAATCTCGTTCATTTAACTGCGACGAAAGTCCAAACGCAGTTCGCGTGCCTTCGATGTGCCGCTCGATATAGGGTTTTTGCAATGAGATCTCGTTTGGCCTCACGCTGATCGCGTTCACCGCCATGGGAACGATGCCGCTTGCGATATAAACAACCACCACCAGCGCCAGCGCAAGTCCGATTCGTCCGGCCAGCACCAGTCCCGAACCCACGACGCATGCCCCGACCAGCCCCCAGATCATAGGCAGCACAATGTTCACATCTACGTAATCCGCCCCCACCAGGAATCCATGGTCTTCGAACAAGACATCGAAGCGACTCAGATAGGCGCGTCCAGCAAGCAGCAGAAAGAACACGGCGGCCGCAATCCGGATCGCCGGCCCCCTCAACGCTTCACCAAGGTTCAGCCCGCTCAGGTCCACTCCCTCCTCTGACTGAATCCTGGACAGGCGGTCTCTCAGCACCTCGAAGCGGCTCGAAACCCAATAAACAATGAATCCAACCACGAGGATTCCCTGCACATACTTCAGCAACATCTCGTAGAACGGAAGTTGAAAAAAGTAAAATCCGATCGGGTGCCCAAACACTGGGTCCCTCCACGCCTCAACCGGCGCACCGGTGGAACCGTAGTACCTCACCACCGTCCAGTTATCGATGAGAGCGGCACCCAATAACAGCGAAATGATAAGGCCCAGACCGAGCGCCCAGAAGGGAATCTTGCCGCGCTTGGCGCGCGAATAGAGAAACCACAAAATCGGGAATGCCAGCAAGCCGGCAGCGATACTGGGGAGCCAACCGTAGAGCAACAGCTGCCCCCATGTCTCCGTTTGGCCAACTTCTTTCCACCAGGCGAAATCAATCCAGGTCCTGGCGATGGTTCGGGCGCTCGCGATTACGATAAACAGCAGCAGGATCCAACCACCCAGCCCAAACCCTCCCCTGCCAGTAGATGCCGGTCGGCGCGGCTTAAAATCGTCCAGATCGATCACGTCAGGTCTTGCCATTTCACCTCCACATTGGCACACATTTCGCAGGTCCGCTTAAACTCAAGTTATATGCGCAAATATCTTTGGCTCGCGGTCGGCCTGCTTGTTGGGCTTCCGCTCCTGGCATTTGCGGCATTGTTCCTGCTCGTCAATCCGCAAAAATTCACTCCTCTACTCACTTCAAAACTGAACCAGGCCCTGGAGCGAAGTACATCCGTCGACAAACTCGATCTTCAGCTTTTTCCTCCCGGCTTCGTCGCCACAAACCTGACCATTTCCGATGATCCGCGATTTTCAAAAGCCCCATTTCTCAAGGCGCAATCCATCGAAATTCGACCGGCGATCCTCCCTTTGTTCAGCGGCCAACTGGAACTCCAAAGTCTGCGAATCGTCCGTCCCGATGTGGAGCTGATTCAGAATTCGGATGGTGCCTGGAATGTTTCGAGTCTTGGCGGAGAACGCAAGGCCGACGAGTCGGGCAACCTCAAGCTATCCCTGCTGCACATTGAAAATGCCCGGCTTGGCGTCACGCAAAAAGGTTCGCCTCGCGCGCAGTACTCCGACATATCCGCCGAGTTGCGCGATTACGCCGAAGGCAAACCCTTCTCGATGAAGCTATCCGCACTCATGCCCAGTGGCAAGCTCATCTCAGCCGATGGCAGAATCACAAATACAAGCGACAAGACCACCATCGAGAAAATGAGTCTTACACTGGCATCCCTCAAAGGGACCATCGAGGGAGACGTGTCCCGCGGCTCGATGAACCTTCGCCTTGAAATTCCAAAATCACCGATTGCGGATGTCGCTCCTTTGTTCCTGCCGACAGGGGTAAACGTCAAAGGCGACATCGTTGCGGCAATCACAGCCAAAGGCACACCCCAGAAACCGTCGCTCAACGGGCGGATCGACATCGCAGGCTTCGAGGTTTCAGGCGGCGGCATCAAACAAACGGTCCGTACCAGCAAGCTGGGCCTCGCCCTGACGCCAGACCGCATTACGCTCGAGCCTGCCGCCATCTCAAGTGGTGCAACCCAACTCCAGGCCTTTGGCGTAATCACCAATTACGCAACGAATCCACAATTGGAGGCAACGCTAATCACGCCGGGTGCGGAGATTTCAGAACTCCTGGCGATCGCCAAAGCCTATGGAATGTCCAGCGGAGATCCGATCGATGCGACAGGGCAGGCTAAACTTCAAGTCCGAGCCCACGGCCCTCTCAACAGCAGGTCGCCCCTCTCGTTTGCCGGAAATGGAGCGCTTCGCAATGCCTCCATCCGGCTACCATCTCTCACCAAACCTCTCGAGATCGCAAGCACAGACTTCCGGTTTGAAGCAAATTCAGCCGTCCTGTCGGGCATTGCCGCCAAGCTTGGCACGTCGAACATTTCAGGCGACTGTCGCATCTCCAATTTCTCTAGGCCCGTAGTCGACTTCAACCTGGCTTCAGACCGGATTTCCATCGATGAAGTGCGCGCCTTGTTCAAAGACGATCCGAATCAAGCGGGTGACTCCCCTGCGCGAATGACTGCCAGCGGTTCGCTGAAAGCCGCAACAGTTCAGGTAGCTGAACTCACCCTCACCCAACTCACCGCCACCGCGAATTACAGGGACGGCCATTTGGTATTGAATCCACTTTCGGCCTCGCTGTATGGCGGCCGCCACTCTGGATCGATGGATATCGACATGCGGCCCGCTAAGCCCATTTATTCCATAAACTCACACCTTGAGCGCATCGAGTCGGGATCTTTGCTGGCTGCAGTTACCTCGCTCAAAGGCATAGTCAGCGGCCCCATGAACAGCAATCTCAATCTCAATTTTTCACCAGGCGATCCCATTGATCTCGCCAGATCGCTCAACGGCAAGATCAACCTCAACTTTGCTCAAGGCCGCATTGCAAGCTTCAGCTTAATCAACGAACTCGGCAGAGTCGCCAAATTCCTTGGCTTTGACTCAGGAGAGAACTTCACCCAGTTCACTTCCCTCACCGGAGACCTCGATCTCAAGAATGGGCAGGCATCGACGCAGAACCTGAAGCTCGATCTGGCGAACCTCACTGCCTCGATCACCGGCAACATGAACCTGGCCGACCAGACCCTCGACCTGAAACTGGTCTCGCTCCTCGACAAGCGCTTCTCAGAACAAGTGGGCGGCAATAGAATTGGCGGGTTCATGACCGCTGCCCTCGCCAATTCGAGTGGCAACCTCATGATCCCCGCCAGTATTAAAGGTACTTTCGCCAAGCCCCTCATCGCTCCGGACCCGGCCGCGATTGCAAAACTCAAACTGCAATCCTTTAGCCCAAAAGATCCGAAACAGATGATGGATAGTGTCAATTCCGTCATCGACCTCTTCAAGAAGAAGAAGCCCTAGCGGTCTTCCTTCACCCGAATTGCCGGCATCGCCATTGGCATTCGCATGTTTGAAATCTCTTCCACTTTATAGTCGGAAGGCGGTTCAAACAGGCTCTTCGATGGCTCGCCCAGCCGTATATTTGACAACCGGTTCGTCATCTCGCCCGTACGAGGGTCCGAATGTTTGGTTAGCACCACTGCTTTGATCTCCTCGCTGTACCAGGTCTCAGTTACCACTTCGATAGGCCGTTCGTTCCCAACTTCACCAACTGGGATCGTCATGATCGTTTTGGTCCCCTTGACGCTTACGCCTTCCATGTTGCGAGTGCCCAGATCCTCTTTCTTGAGGTCGCCGGTCGTTCGCGCCTTCATGGACACGGTGGCTTCGACCCGCTGCGCCTCTTTGCCTTCAGCGACTATCTTGCGCTCTACAATCACTTCATCCCTATGCACCGTCGTGCCGGCTACGGCAATCCCGCCAACAGCATGGCCGGAAACAGCGGCCACGCTAGGCATCGAAGCCATGCCGATCGGGCTGGTCGCAATCTTGAAATTCATCCCCCCATCAGACTTCTGCTTCAGCGCTACCTTGCGTTGCGAATCCAGTGTGTATTGCAATTTCGCAACCGGATCTTCAATGAAAACACTCACGACCGGCTCCTCAGTCTGACCGACCGGTCCGAGCCCCTGAATCGTAGTCTCGCGGCGCGTCCGGCCCTCAGTGTCTCTGGCGAAATTGCTCTTGTTCGAGTGTGAAATCCGGTTCCCGTCCGGCAGTCCCTGCACGTGCTCGGTAATGGACTCAGCCGAATAAGGAGCACCCTTCACCACATCATTGCTGGAGCGGCTAAAGTACGTCGTAGTTCTCTGCCCAGCAGTCGGGACCGGCAGCCGCTCGTTAAACATTACGACTTCTTGTTCGCCGAGGGCCATGCCTGCGGCCAGTGTCATTGAAAAAATTACGTTCATCGTATTTACCTCAATCCTATTCATTCGCTACAACCCTGATGGCCCGCGCCATCCCGTCGTCGCCCAGAAGTACATCCGCAGTCATCGTATTGCTCACCGGTTGATCCGCTCGCAACACACCAAGCGCTGCAAGCCGTGGCCCGCTCACGCTCACGCGCAATACCTGAAACATGGCTGGTTGGGGAAGCATGCCTGGTTCACCGATCGCTACAAATCCCTCGACATCCTCCAGCGGGCGGCGGGCGCTACTCTTTGCCCGTCTCGCGAAAATTGGAGGCGCATTCGCAGCCAATGCCTCTCGAGGCGTCTCTGCAACCGCCTCAGGCATTACCGCCGCGATGTCCCGCACAATCGGAGGCTTCGCAGCCTGCGGCCACATCCAAACCATTGCCAACATTGCCGCCGCTGCCAAACCGGCCAACCACCAGCCCTGAGATTTCCAACCATGCTGCTTCGACAGCGCTTCAAAATCCATCGGCGGAGCAACCGGAAGACTATCTCGATACTCCTTTAGCAATCCGTCCAGTTTCACGACCCGCTCCTTTCGAAGTCTTTCAACCTCAGCTTCAACTGCTTCTTTGCCCTGCTCAAGCGAGACCGGATCGTGCCAATCGGCACGCCAATCGCCACCGCGGTTTCTTCATAGCTGCATTCCTCAAGCTCACAAAGCAAAACCACCTCGCGGTAATGCTCGGGCAAACTGAGAATCGCATCCCGAACCGCCGCTACTCGCTCAGCGCGCTCCAACTCAAGCAACAAATCTTCGTCGGCGGCACCATCATCCTCCAGCGGCTCCTCGCGCTCCATTCGCCGAGCTCGCCGCAGCCGATTCCTGACCATGCCAAACAGCAATGCGCAAGGTGTGCCGCGGTTCGGATCAAACTGCCCCGGATTGCGGATCAGATCGAGAAACGCTTCCTGCACAGACTCTGCAGCCCGTGCCTCGGACCCCGAAAATGCCAACGCGAATCGATAAAGTCGCGTGTAGTGGCTTGCGTACAACTCTTTGGGATCCACCCTTTCGGCGATCGTTATGCTTAGGGCGATTACCACTGTTGATATTGGACGTGGCAACCCCATTTAGTTCCCGAAAACTTCACGCCCGCAACAAAGTCATGGACTCTGAAAACAATTGGTCCGCCCGTGCCTCGCTGCGGCTCTCCACGGCAACTCTAAGAAGCGGCTCCGTATTGGAAGCGCGAAGATGGATCCAACCGTCCTCGAGAACCAGCTTCAACCCGTCCGTCCGCTCCAATTGCGCCTTGGGATGATTCCTCTCCATACCAAGCATCAGGCCGCCAAGCTTGCCGTGTGCAAATTGAACCTTTCCGCTGTGCCGGAAATACTTCGGCAATTCGCCCACCCATTGACTCAACGATTGAGTCCCGCCAGCCATCCGATCCAGCAGCAGCGCCATGGCGGTATAGCTATCGCGGCACAAATGCGTGCCGGAGAAAATGACGCCGCCGCTCGATCCCTCGCCACCGATCAACGCCTTCACCGACCTCATCCTCTCGACAACATTCGCCTCCCCAACCGCCGTGCGATAAACACGCCGGCCATGCCGCGCCGCCACATCGTCCACCACACTCGAGGTCGTCAGGTTCACTGCAACATCTCCCGGCCCCTTCGCCAATGCTGCGTCGATCGCCAGAGCGAGCATGTCATCGTTGTCGAGCATCACTCCACGCTCATCGCAAACGGCCAATCGGTCTCCATCTGGATCTTGTCCGAATCCGATGTCGCATCCACACGCTCTCACCAATTCCATCAGCTCACCAAGCGACTCCGGCTTCGGCTCTGCTTCCCTTGGAAACGCTTTGGTCGGATCCACATGGATCGCCTGCAGTTCGCAGCCAAGCACCTCTTTGAGGAACCAGACGCTCAACTCCGATCCCGCGCCATTGACTCCATCCAGCGCAACGCGGAATCGACGGCTTCGAATCCTCTCGACGTCGACGTGCTTGATTACCCGGTTGATATGCCGCTTCCACGGCGTTACCTGGTCTACCACTACACCCAGCATCTGCTCGTTCGTTGCAACAATAAACTCGCCCTGATGAAAGAGATCGAGCAACTCCGTCCGTTCGTAGTGGTTAAAGAAAAGCCCTTCGCCATTGAATAGTTTCAACGCGTTGTACTCTGCCGGATTGTGCGAAGCAGTGATTCCAATGCCACCCACCGCGCCTGTCTCGGCAATGTAGATCTGCATCGTCGGCGTCGTCTGCACTCCAACCCTCACCACCTCGCACCCTGCAGCCAGCAGCCCGCACGCAACGGCATGCTCAATCATCGGTCCGGTAAATCGCGTATCCCTGCCCAGCACCACTCGGCCTCGTCCTACATACGCCCCAAACGCCTGCGCAAAATCCGCCGCCAGCAAAGGCGTTAGAAACTCCCCGACAACCCCGCGTACCCCCGAAACACCCACCTTCAGCTTGTGTTCACGCATAGCTTCGCACCGTCTCCAGCAGCTTCGAGATCAGTTCTTCCGCGCTGCCCTGCCTCATTTCCGCAATCACCCTGACAACCGGTTCCGTATTCGACACCCGCACATGAAACCAGCCTGCTTCGATATCCACGCGCAGGCCGTCTTGAGTGTTCATCTTCGCGCCGGCCCACCTGTCCTCGAGCTCTGTCATCAGTTCCGGAATCCGCTTCGCATCCAACCCCACCTCCAACTTCCGCATGTCATAGCTGGGCATTTGCGTCAGCAACTTGCGAAGACTAGTCCTTTCTCTCTTTAAGTGGCTGGCCAGTGCGAGCAAACTCGCAATGCCATCATAGACAAAGCGAAACTCCGGGAGCATCACCGCGCCAGTTCCTTCCCCCGCGACGGCGATCTTCTCAACCGGATACATCGCAAGCGCATCCATCGCATGCTGCCGTCCCACTGGAACCCGCAGCACGCTGGCGTTGTATCGGGCCGCAATATCATCCACCAGCGAAGTGGTGGAAAGGTTGGTAATGACCATCCTTCCCGGGTGCAGCTTCAATTGATAATCAGCCAGCAGGGGCAGTATCATCTCCTCGCTCACCGGCACACCATCTCCGCAGCAGACCGCAATCCGGTCGCTGTCCATATCGAAAAGGACGCCAAGATCCGCCCCAATGGCTTGAACAACAGGCGCCAATTGCAGACCCACCGTCCGGGCATTCGTATTGGGCGTATGCGCGAAATTCTTCGATTCGAGCGCCGCATTGATCATCGTGATGTTCACCGGATGGCGCTCTTTGATCCTTTTCAGAATCAGACTCGACAATCCAGAGGAACAGTCAGCAACAATCTTCAAACCCTCCAGCGCCTTGAAATCAAAAACGCGCTCCAGTTCCTGTATGTAGAGCTCGATCGCCTCATCGTCGAAATGCAGCCGCCCCACCTGGGTCCAGTCTTTGAAATCGAATTTCCTCAAATGATAGATGTCCAACAATTCAGAAGCTTCGCCACTCGATAGATACGTTCCATTCGGCCCGAGAAACTTCAATGCGTTCCACTCCGCGCTGTTATGCGAAGCCCCGATCGAGATACCGCCCGCTGCATTCGTTCTCTGGATGGCATGTTGCAGAACAGGGGTAGGGGCAAGGCCAAGGTCGATCACGTCGCGGCCGCTGGCAAGCAGCGACGCCACAATCCCCTCTCGCAACATCACACTCGATGCGCGCGGATCCCGGGCAATCATCACAGGGTCAGCGCGATCCAGCAGTACGCTAAATGCAGCCGCAAATTCAAGCGCATGATGCGCCTTCAGTCCCGGACCGACGATACCGCGCACCCCGACGGTGCTGATCCTCAATGAACTCGCCATCTGGTCTACTTCACCAACCGCAGCGTTCCAAATGCCTCCGGCGTATGGTTGCTCACTCTACCAGTCGGCATCCATGCCACCATCTTGCGTTGAGGCGGCCCTCCCTGGAAGCGGTAGAAATTTCCACGCAGCATCATTCCCGGCTCTGGCTTCTTCGAAGTGATGCTTGCAAGTGGAATCTGGAATTCGCCGTACCAAATCTTTGCCTTTTCATCGATTCGCGCCTTGGTCACCATCTTGCTATTCCACAGCCATCCGCCATCTCGCGACGGTTTCTTCGTGTTGATATCCAGATCCACCCACTCACCTTGCGGACTCACTTGATACTCGCGGTACTGATGTATGTTCTCGAAATCGGTACCCATAAAAATTTCCGCTACGTCGTGCTCCCATAGCTTATTCGTCTCTGTCGTCTTGCTCGGATTCGGCAAGACGAACAAATCCTGATACGGGCAGCTCATCAGGACGTACAAATTTTTCTCCGTCCACCGCAATCGAATTTCCGTGCGATTGGTAGGCAATTCCACACCAAGATTATTCTTGGTGGCGACAACAGGGGCCACACCCTTCCAAAATCTGGAATCAGGATCTGCTGTCAAAGCCACATCCTTGCCGCCAAACTTCACTTCAAGGGGATCCGCGGCGAAGGCAGCGAGGGATGTCAAAATAGCGAGCGCCAGATAGTGCATGTTCTCTCAATATAATTGAAGAGTATGTTCATACGCCTTTTTTTGACGCTATTGCCCGCCGCGATCTTTGCTCAGCCACAAGCGCCCGATTGGGTGACCGTCGAGTCCAACATTGGCTACGCGTCTTCTCCAGAGACAGTTCTCGACATTTACCAATCCAAGCGCGCTGCCGCCGCTGCCAAGCACCCAGCTGTAATCGTCATTCATGGCGGCGGTTGGACAGGGGGCAAGAAGGAGAACGTATTCGAACGGCTTTGCCTGCCATTTCTCGAGAAAGGTTTCGTAGTCGCCAATGTCGAATACCGCCTCGCGGCTACTGCCCCTGCGCCCGCTGCCGTGCAGGACGTGCTCGCAGCAGCAGAGTGGGTGCGCACGAATGCGGCCAAATACAACATCGACAAGAACAGAATCATTGTCACGGGCGATTCCGCTGGAGGGCACCTCGCCCTCATGGTTGGCCTGACTCCCAAACAAGCCAAATTCGGACCAAGCGGCAAGGTAGCCGCGGTAATCAATTGGTATGGCATCACCGATGTCCAGGATCAACTGGAGGGAGACAACATGCGCGAATACGCCGTCAAATGGGTGCCTGCCAATCTGCCTGACCGGCAGGAACTCGCCCGGCGGCTCTCCCCCGTCAGTTGGGTCCGCAAGGACCTGCCCCCCGTGCTCACCATCCATGGTGACGCCGACAAGGTTGTGCCTTACGACCACGGCGTCGACCTCACCAAGGAGCTCCGCAACGCTGGCTCAGACGCGGAAATGATCCCGGTCTATCAGGGTGGGCACGGTAACTTCACTCCTCAACAGTTCGCCGACATTTATGGACAGATCTTCAATTTTCTCGAAAAACGAAAGATACTCTAAATGACCCGACGTCACTTTGCCGCTATGCCCCTTCTCGCTACCGCCTTCGCCGCGCCCAACGACATCCAACTGGGCATCGACCTGTTCAGCGTGCGCAGTCAGGGCTGGACTGCATTTGAACACCTCGACTACGCTGCAAAATTCGGCGCCAAAGTGGTTCATTTCTCAGAGATCCGCTTCCTCGGCTCGCTCGAAGATGACCACGTCAAAAAAGTTGCTGCGCAGGCCAAATCCCAGGGAATCACCCTTGAGATCGGCATGCGCTCTGTTTGCCCCACCTCCACGTTATTTGACCCGAAGCAAGGAACTGCAGAAGAACAGTTAAAGCGAGTCATCCGCGCTGCCCATCTTGCCGATTCCCGCCTGGTCAGATGCTTCCTCGGTTCCATGGCCGACCGCAGCACAACCGTTCCGCTCGAAGGCCACATCGAGAACACCGCCAAAACACTGCGAGCCTGCCGCACCTATGCGCAGGATCACAACATCAAGATCGCCGTCGAGAACCACGCTGGCGATATGCAGGCCCGCGAACTCAAGAGCCTCATTGAACTCGCCGGAAAGGACTTCGTGGGAGCAGTCATCGATAGCGGCAATCCTGTCTGGGCCCTCGAAGATCCCCACCTCACTCTCGAGATCCTCGCTCCTTACATCCTCACCAGCCACGTTCGCGATTCTTACCTTTGGAAGACTCCGGAAGGCATCGCCGTCCAGTGGACTCGCATGGGCGAAGGCAACGTCGATATCTCAGGCTGGGTGAAGAGTTATCGCGAGCTTTGTCCCGGCAAAGCCCTCTCCATGGAGATCATCGTCACGGGAGCGCGCATGTTTCAGGTCTTCGACCGCAAGTTCTGGGACGCCTATCGCAATACTCCCGCATGGGAATTCTCGAGATACCTCTCATTAGCCGAAAAAGGCTCTCCACGAACGGATCCACCCAAACTCGAGAAGGAGGCGACCCTTTCAAAAGAGCGCCGCGACCTCGAGTTGAGCATCGAATTTACAAAGAAATTATTAGCATGAAATTCCACTATTCCCTCGTTCTCGCCGCGCTCACGCTACCGGCTGCCATCGTCCCGGAAGTCCGGGTTTTGCTCAACAAGCAGGATTTCTCCGGAGCAGAGAAGCTGATCGAGACACAGCGAGCCGGAGGAGCATGGACACCAGAGCTGATCGAAGCCCAGTCCTGGCTGGGTCGCGGCGCACTGGCTGCAAAACAGTACGACAAGGCTTTAGCCTACGCAGCCGAGACGCGCAACCACTCGATGGCGGCCCTGAAGTCTCGCAAGCTCGATGACGAGAGGCGGCTTCCAATCGGCTTTGGCGCATCGATTGAAGTCGAGGGTCAGGCCCTGGCTGGCAAGGGTCAATTGAGCGAAGCCATTAGCTTCCTCAACAAGGAGCTGAAAACTTACTACTCAACTTCGATCCGGACTCGCATCCAAAAGAACATCAACCTACTTTCACTCGTGGGCAAGGCCGCTCCCACACTCCAGGTAAAGGAATCCATCGGACCAAACCCTGCCGTCCCGCTCGCAAAGCTCAAAGGCAAACCCGTGCTTCTATTCTTCTGGGCTCACTGGTGCGGCGACTGCAAGGCCCAGGCGCCCATCATTGCAGCACTCGCAGAAAAATATGGCCCCAAAGGTTTCACGGTAATTGGACCCACCCAGCGCTACGGTTATGCGGCCGGTGGAGAAGACGCTACACCCGCAGTGGAGAAACCATACATCTCTTCGATCTACGACAAGTTCTATGCCGCGATCCCCAAAATGAGCGCGCCTCTCAGCGAAGAGAACTTCCGCCTTTATGGCTCTTCGACCACTCCTACCCTGGTCCTCATCGACAAGGCTGGCATCGTTAGACTCTACAATCCGGGCCAGCTAACTGCGGAAGAGCTTTCAGCAAAGATCGAGCCCCTGCTTTAAGCGATACAGGCGGGAAGGTACTAGATTCTCGAATTCGGTACTGGATTCGATTGTTGGAGCAGAGTTTGGACTTGTCCCCTTTGTTGAGACAAAAGTTTAGACACAGTACTCGGACCAGCCAAAAAAGTACTGGACAGAGGGGCAATAATTTAGCAGAATCGCATTGGTCGGAGAGACAGAAGCGA
>Ga0163144_10011050_pt1 | contig 19150 bp, 14 predicted proteins | sample OliLak19BULKMAT1_FD_123175 | JGI IMG/M metagenome (GOLD analysis project Ga0163144, IMG submission 123175) | Freshwater microbial mat bacterial communities from Lake Vanda, McMurdo Dry Valleys, Antarctica - Oligotrophic Lake LV.19.BULKMAT1 | ecosystem: Environmental > Aquatic > Freshwater >... | reverse complement strand
GACCCTAATCCGAAGATCGCCGGTGACCACCGCAAGGCCGCTCCCTCGCTACAGCGCACCCAATGGGCGCGCTCGCTCGCGGCCTTGCTCTACCGAGCTACACCACCACCGGGGGCACGACCGACAAACCTTCATTCACTTCGCCCGAGTGATCAAACTGTGACGGTGGCCTCGAAATGATCGAGTCGAGTGGTTCTACGTTGGTTAATGCCTAAGTTGGACACGTGATCGATTGCAACGGAACTGGTTGTGAAGCCGCCCGTTGGATCGGCTGGGAACTGGGAGTGTCTTGGGCGAGTGAAGGGGAGACGCAGATGGGAGACCCCTCTGCGACAAATCTACGGTGGGGCAAACAGTGGACTTTACAGCCGACAGTCGAACCGACCTCCAATTCGCTGCGAATTGCGCACGATGCCATCAAGGCGCCCGCGTTCACCAATCAAACCCCTGTTCACCGCTTTGGCGGCCGCGTTCCACGGCGGCCAAAAGCGATCGGCATGTGCCGTGGTCAGGTCCAGTCAGCGTCAAGAGGAGGTAGCAATGGCTTCATCGCCCGCTTTACAGTCGTCACAGCTCTCGATGCCAGTCGTCGCGCCGCATCGTCCGGCGATCAAGGTCGTCGCTGTCGATGACGATGACTACTTTCGCGAGATGCTCGCTACAGAGCTCGATGCGCATGGTTTCGCCATTGACGTTTTTCCCGACGGTCGATCCCTGCTGGAATCGATTGACGTCGTCGCCGCCGCCGACGTTATCATCCTGGATTGGTTTATGCCTCGGATGGCTGGCATCGAGGTCCTCCCCCAACTCCGGCGGCTCGGCGTTAATTTGCCTGTGATCTTTCTGACCGGACGCGCTCTGACGAACCATGAAACGCTCGCGTTTTCTCGCGGCGCGATGGATTTCGTCGACAAAGCGCGCGGCCTGGCGATCCTTGTTCAACGGCTGCGCCTGGTGGTCGGCTCAAAAACTCCCGAGCCGCGCCGGGAGAAGATCCACCAGTGCGGTCGGCTGGTGATGAAGCCGCACATCAGTCGGGCGTTCTGGGATGAGATCGATCTCGATTTGACCGTGGGCGAATTCAAAATCGTCCATCTGCTCGCCGAAAACGTCGGCAACCACGTCACCTATCGCCAGATCTACGACTGCATGCACTACCAGGGTTTTGTCGCCGGCTATGGAGCCAATGGATATCAAACCAATGTCAGATCGGCGATTAAACGGGTCCGCAACAAGTTCAGAGCCATCGATCCTGCTTTTGCCGAGATCGAGAACTACACGGCGTTCGGCTATGTTTGGAGGCAGAGCCGTGAGAAGGGCGGTTGAAGCCAGCAGTCGCTGTCTGCGTCTGGGCTCCCCGGGAGCGAGGCTCTGGATCGCAGCCGGTCTTGTGGCGGCCCTTCCCGCGATCGCGCTTTGGTCCCTTGACGTATTGACGCCACAGAGGACAGCGCCGGCCGCGGAACTGCATTCGGAAACGATCGCGCGGAGCTTCGGTCGTGACGAAGCGGTGACGAGCCGGACCGGCGCGCCCCGCCTGGGTGGCGAAGCCTTCGTGGTAAACGATGTCTCGCGGGGCGCGCTACCGGCAAGGGCGGCCGCGCCGGCATTGCACAGTTCGAATTTGACCATGACACCACCGGCTGCGGCCGTTTCTCTAGCAGCGGTTAAAGTCCCGTCGATGCTACCTTGGCAATTGCCGGAGGTCCTGGGGGCGCTCGCCATATATCTGGCGTTCTCCGGTATTGCCGTTGCGCTTATCCTGAGTGTAGCCCGGGGCCTGAAGTCTTCTCCTCTCCTTCCTCCAGTTATCGCGCTTGAGGGGACCGGCGTGCGCCCGGCGGATCGCCTGGCTGCAGATCTGCGACGGCTTGCGGAACAGGTAAGGTTGGATGTCGCCGATACCGTTCACGACATGAGGTCCTCTATTGCCGTCTTCAGCGGATCGATAGACACGCTGCGGCGTACCGTCCCCCGAGACGACGCGCGCGCGTCTCGCGCGATACAGCGTGCAAACATTGCGGCGCAGCGGCTGGTGACGATGATGGATGAGGCGTGGCATACCGGCAACGCGCTCGCCACCCTGTTTGTGGCGCCGCGTCAGCGCGTCGCTCTGGGTCGGATACTTGTCGATGTATCCGGCGACCGCATGCGTTCGTTCCGACTCAAGCTTCTCTGCCCTCCGACCACTGAATGTCCGGTGGCTGCGCCCGAAGGTGTTCTGGAACTCGCCATAGACAGATTGTTTCAGACGCTGCGCGATATACTGCCCGCAGGGGCCGTGCTTTCGTGCTCGGCATCCGACAGCAGCGACAAGGTGTGTCTCGAAATCTGTACGTCGGCCGCTGGGGCACTTGAGTGGGAAATCGACCGGCTCGTGCCGCCGGATACAGCCCTGACCGTCGCCTTGCTCGGCGGTAGCCTGGAAGCGATCACAACGGCCAGCGACGTCAGAACGCTCCGGATCGTCCTTCCGCGCCATGGATGAGGGAATTCTGTGGCAATGCGGTGCATGCATCGCTTGGCCATGATCTGCACTCGTCACGCTCCGCAAGCCACATCTCCTGCTACCAAAGACGCGATTTTCCGAGCGAGTTCACGCTTGGTCGGTTGCCACAGGAGAAGTCAATATGGCCGACGCGTACCGGCGAAACATTCCCTCGCGTCGTCAGCCGGAGGCCAACCTCCCTGACCGTCATTACAGCGAGCCGCGCTACATCGCGCTCGAGACATTGCCACCCACAGGACAACGGGCCGAACAGACTTTGGCGGCCTCGCTCCGCCAGCTCTGGCGCCGGCGCTGGTTGCTGTTGCTCGTAACGTCGGTCGGCGGCGCACTGGCAACTTTCATGGTCTGGACGATGCCCTCGTTCTACATCGGCGAAGCGCGCCTTCTGATAGGAGTGCACGGCCCCCGAGTCCTGAATGTCGAGGCCGTCATCGCGGACATCAGTCCTGACGCCGAGCGTGTGCAAAATGAGAGCTTCATCCTCCAATCCAGGCCCATTGCGGCCGAGGTCATCGCTCAGCTTCAGCTCGACAAGGACCCGACGTTCAATCCGCTGCTTCGGGGACCCAGCACGTGGTCGCGCCTCACCCATCCGTTGGTTGACGCGTTTACATCTCTTCAAACCAGTATGCCCCAGTGGCTGGTTGACTGGGCCGCAAGCATCAGACCCGCGCCATCATCATCGCAGCCGGCCAGTGCAACCCAGGCGGAAAACCAGCTTATCGATCTTCTCCTCTCTCGCGTCGATGTCGCAAACCTGGGTCGGTCGCACGTCCTCAGCGTACGGGCCGAGGCGCCGTCCGCAGTCACCGCCGCCGCCATCGCCAATGCCTTTGCCGAGAAATATCTGATCTTTCAGCGCGGCGAAAAGGTCAAGACCATGGACCGCGTTGACAAGTTCCTCATGGAGAAGATCGGTGAGCTTCGGGACTCGGTAAGGAAGTCCGACCAGGCCGTTGAAGATTACCGACGCGCCCATGGACTTTATAGGAGCGGGAGTGGAAGTCTCACGGCGCAGCAGCTTGCCGAACTCAACACCCAGCTCATGGCTGCGCAGGCTGCCAAGGTCGATGCCGAGACGAAGTTGGAAGAGGCACAGACCATTCGCATGGGTTCGCCGACCAATGCGACCGTACCTGAAGTGCTGCGGTCCCCGCTCATTGCGACGCTGAAGCAACAGCTGGCGGAGTCGGAAAAGCGCGCGGCGGAAGCAGGCGCGATCTATGGCGATCTTCATCCACAAGCGCGAAGCATTCGGGCCGAGGCGGGTTCGATCGCAGGACGGGTATCCGCCGAAGTGGGCAGGATTGTCGACGGTCTTGCTCGGGAAGCGAGGGCAGCAGACGCGCGATACGTTGCGCTCGCGCAGCAGTTCGAGCGTCTCAAGGGTCAGATGGGTGCCGTCAACGACAAGTCGATTCAGCTCGAGGCCTTGGAGCGCGATGCGGTCGTCAATCGCAACCTTCTCGAAGCCATGCTGAATCGCGCCAAGCAGGCGACCGGCGCTACCGACGTCGTTCAGGCGAATGCCAAGCTGATATCGGCCGCGGTACCGGCCGATCTGCCCAGCTATCCACCGAAAGCGCTGCTGATTTTTCTAGCCTCACTCGCGTCCGCAATGGTGGGCGCAGCCATCGCGCTCGTGGCTGAGGCCAACGACCGTACGCTTCGCCGCCCGGAGCAATTCGAGGAGCTGACGGGGTTGCCGCTTCTGGCGATGGTTCCGCAAGTGAAGCGCCGCACGGCCGCGCAGAAGGTCCTGCGTGAGCCAAATTCACCCTATAGCGAAGCGTTGCGCCGCCTCTTCCTCGGTGTCGAGCTGTCCGAGGCGGCGGCGTCGCCGAAGGTGCTCCTTTTCAGCTCGTCTACGCCTGACGAGGGCAAGTCCGTAATGGTCTCCTCGCTGGGGCGCCTGCTTGCCAACGACGGCAAGAGAGTCGTCATGATCGACTGCGATTGGCGCCATCCGCAGCTGCACCAGATCCTGCGCTGCAATAGCGGTCCCGGCCTGGCGGAACTCCTGACGGACAACGAAGCGCTGTTGAACGCCTGTTTTCACCGCGACAAGCAATCAGGCGCCGATGTCATTCCTGCGGGCTCGTGGAACTCCCGCGCAACCCATCTCCTGAGGTCGGAAAGGATGGCCGAGCTTCTTGCCCTGCTGGCCACGACCTATGACGTGATCCTGTTGGACTCCCCGCCTGTCCTCGTGACAGCAGACGCACTGGCCTTGTCGCGGCTCGCGCAAAAAGTCGTCTACGTTGTGCGTTGGGGGCATACGCCCCAGGACGCTGTCCTCGAGGGGCTCAAGCAATTCCACGATGCTCAGGCCGACATAGCCGGCGTCGCGGTCTCCAGGGTCGTGGTCAAGGAATACCGGCGACACTCCTATCGCGATTTGACCTACAACTATGCGCGTAACTATGCACGCTCATCCGTTGCATATCGCTAACCCCGGACTTCGGTCGATGGGGCTGGGCTCGCCGTCGCAGAGCCGCCGCCTTGCGCCGATCGACCTGGTGCTCGTCACGGTGTTCCTGGCCGGGCTATATCTCGGCGTCTCCATTCCGATCACGTCGAAGATTCCCCTGACCTGCGCTCCTTCGGGCGTTGCCGGCGTCATCCTCTTGTGGCGCCGCCGCGACCAGATCGAGCCAGGACATCTTGTCGGTCTGTTGGCGGTGTTATTCGTTTACGTCGCTTCTATCCTGTCGGCGAGCGACTTCACTTTCCTGGCCAAGCGTTTCACCGGACTGATCCAGATTTCGTATTCCCTGGTCATTGCCTATGCGCTGTTTCTCACTCTGGTCCAGGCAGAGCGCCAGCAGATCGCCGCCATCCTTTTGGGTTTCTGCATCTTCATCCTTCTCGGTTGCCTGCTGGAGACCTACGGCAATCTGCGCCCGTTGAGCGACAAGGTACGAGGGCTGATCTTCGACAAGGCCTACGTCTACGACTCCGACCTTCGCGACGAACTCCTGTATGGGCGCATTCGTCCCAAGCTCTTCACATCAGAACCATCGGCCGTGACGTTCGCTTTCACCCACTACGCGTCGAACTGGCTGGTCTTGAGTCCCTGGCGCTGGAAGGGCGTCGCCTACGTGGGACTTCTCGGCGGTGCCCTGCTTGTCCTTCCAGGACCGACCCTGATTCTCATGCTGCTGTTACTCGTGCCGTATTTCTTTTTCGTGGCCGGCGCGCGAGCCCGGCTCGGTATGAACGCCACGAGGTTTGTGAGCGCCGCGGCACTATCTGTGCTGTTTGTAGGAGCCGCCATCGTCGTCGGCCAGACGCTGTTCGCCGAGCGCCTGAGTGAGCTCGCCTCGGGCCGCGACGCCAGCTTCTTTTACAGATTCACGGGGCCGATGCTCGTGGCCTTCGACATCTTCCGGACCCAGCCCTGGGCGGGAGCCGGTCTCACGGGCGAACCTTTCATCGCCGACCAGGTGATCAACGTGTTCATGAATTCCTCGTCATTCCAGGCGGCCTGGAAGTTTTCAAAGATCGGCGATGTGCTGACGAATTACTTTTGGTTGCATTGGATTTACCTGGGAATGGTCTTCGGCGTGCTGGCAATCGTGGCCATCACCTTCTGGCTGAGGTGTCTCGGGACGTCCAGCCTGGCCTTCGCCTGGACCGTCTGGATCATTCTCGGACAGGCTTCGGGAGCCTATGTCGGACCGAAAACCTGGTCGGTTCTCCTGATTGCGGCAGCGGTGTCGATACTGGCTCTGCGGTCGTCTGCGCCGTCGTTCGTTGTCCACGCGTACCCCGCGCCGCGGGAAATGGGGCGCGGACGACGCTTTTCCCAGCCAGCCGGTCTTCAGGTCTAATCGGGCGCACACGGCGCCATAACGAGGATCCTCCCATGAGCGTCAATATTGACCAAGTGATTGGAGTGACAGATGTAGCGGAGAGACCGATTGGCGCCCGCGGCTACGATCGGCCACCGAGGCTTCTGGAGGATCGCGCTGCCAGCGAGTTTGCGCGACCCTACCAAGAGGCCCTCGGGGAAATCTCGCTGCAGCTCGCCGCCCGCTTTGCCGACGCCCCTCTGGCAAACGGCAATGCCCCACGGGACGTGCGTGAGGCCGGTTCGCGCGGCCGCGCGGTCGCCCTGGTCCTCGCATCCTGCCTGGGCATATCAACCGTCGTCGCAGCCAGTAGTGTCTATTTACTTCATCGGAACTTTTTTCATCAATATTTATTCAACGGAGCCCCTGAACCATCGTTCTCACTTTCGACAGTTTCGGCTCCCGTCCTCTCTGAAACCGCGATAGAGCCTTCGCCATCGGCACCTGCGGCATACAAGGATCGATCCGCACGTCTCACGACTACCCCGGAACCGGCCCCGGTCATGCAGGCCGAACCGGCTTCGGTCCCCCTCGTCCCGGACGATCGCCCATTGAACGCCGAGGAGGTCCGTGAACTTCAGACATTATTGGAGTTGCTCGGACTGAGGCCGGGCCGGCCAGACGGTATTCCGGGTCCTCTGACCGCTGGGGCCGTCAAGCGCTACCAGGAATCCCGAGGGCAGGTGATGTCGGGCAGCATTACCCGCGAGCTCCTCGAGCAATTGCGACAGGGAATAGCACCGTCGGTTTCAGCAGCAGACTTCGTTCTTACTCGGGCCCCCTGACGACCGCGGTCACCGATCAGTTCGGCGCCCGCGACAATGCTGTGGCAACCGCCGCAATCGGGAGCATCCGATACCTCCCACTGAACACCCCGCTCGCATCACCGCCGGGCTTAATCTCGGGCTGCGTCAATGAAGCCAGGCGTCGCACCCTGCGTGGCCGGGCATTGATCGAAGAAGAGGAGAAGCCAATGCGCGCCGATACGTTTCCCGCCCTAGTGGGCCGTCGCCATCCGTGGCTGGTGGCACTCATCCTTATCGCCACGCTCGGAGCTTGCGACACCGATCCGGTGCCTCTCGTCGCGGAGACACCGCCTTCCAGCGCCATGCTTCAACTGGCACCGACGAACGCCCGCGGCGGCGTATCACGCACAGTCTCGACTGGCTCCACTTCCGACTATCGGCTCGGACCAAATGACCGGACGCGGATCATCGTGTTCAATCAACCCGGTCTCACCGGAGAGTTCGTGCTGGATGGCGGTGGCACGCTTGCCTTTCCGTTGATCGGCAACGTGCCGGCGGACGGCATGACGCCCCGCGAACTGCAGCAAGCGATCGCCGCCAAGCTCGATCCCGAGTATCTGCGTGCTCCCAACGTAACGGTCGAGGTCCTGACGCGGCGGCCTTTTTATGTGTTGGGCGAGGTGCAGAAGCCCGGTAACTATCCTTATGTGTCAGGCATCACCGCGCTGCATGCCGTGGCGATGGCCGGCGGGTATACCTACCGAGCCAGGACCACCGGATACTTCGTCAAGCGTCTCGACCAGGACGGCAAGATGGTCCGTGTCGCCGCCACGCCCGAAACGATCATCCGTCCCGGCGACACGCTCGAGATACGCGAGCGGTACTTCTGAGGGTCGTTGACAGCGAGAGCATAGCTATAGTCCCCGGCGGAAAATACAACCTGCCGCCGGGGGCTGGTCCAGCGGCCTCAGGTGCTGCTCAATCGTGATCCGGTTCGTCCTGCTCTTCGGGAGTCGGGCGTCGCGCTTGCAGCACTGAGGACCCGGACGACATCCCGGGGTGGCGACGCAGCCAAGTCACATAGAGGCGACCCAAGGCTTCCGACGCGCTGGCCAGGTTTTCGGGCGTTACAAAAGCAGAATAATCGTCAACGTCATTACGCGCGCGCTCGATGATGCGCGCGCCGTCCACAAGATCCAACAAACCCCCGTCATGCAGCCGCTCGAGCATCTCGGTGGCAAGTAGCCAGGCGGCAAACCCCAAGCCTGCCGGCGAACGCCTCGCCGCCTTCGCTCGTGCAGCCGGAGAACGCGTCAGCGGATTGTTGGATGGCTTGTAGGGACGGCTCATGCCCGCAGCCATACCATGCCACGTCCCGCCGTCGCGTGGCCTCGTTATGTCAAGGCATGGTGGATTTGTCGGAATCCCGCCGCGCTTGTGACAATTCTCGGATCATCTCCAGGTGCCCAAAAACAGCGCATGCCAACGGAAGTTACGCGGCTAGGCCCTCCCAATTCGGCAACCGAGTGATCCCAATCAATGGCCTGAAGAGCCTGCGGTCGTAGGTTCGGCTCGCGAGCGGCTGGCGGATGTCCGTCTGATCGCTCAACCCATGGGAGGCAACTGAGCATGGCCGTAACGACCGACACGACGGTGCTTTCCGCGGGCAATCCCGCCGACCTTGGTGCCTGGCTACAGGCTGCGATCGCAGGCGGCTACGTCGCCCACCCACCGGCGGTGACCTATACCGTCACCTCGCCGATCGTGATCTACGTCAACAGCACGATCCAGGGTCCGCTGGGCATCGATCTTGGCGGTGCGACCATCGTGTCGCAGATCACCGATGGCTCTCCGGTCATTCAGGTTGTTGTCGGCCCCGGCGTCGATCTGCGCTATCTCACCTTCTCCAACTTCACCATCCAGGGCAACGGCCGCGAAGGCGACGGCATCCAGCTCGTGGCAGCCGGCAACGACCGCTGGCTTTACAATTTCTCGATAGACAACGTCACTGTCGACAACGTCGGGGGTTACGGCCTCAACGTGCAGGGCAGTGTCTTCGAAGGCCTTGTCTCCAATTCGTGGATGACCAACAATGCGGACGGTGGCGCCTATTTCGGTCATCTCGTGGACGGTCAGGTCAGCGCGCTGCGCTGGTTCGGCGGCGGCTTCGAAAGCAACGGCGGACCAGGCTTGACCCTGGGCAACGGCGCGCGGGACATCAGCGTCGACGGCGCTTCGTTCATCCACAACAACGGCATGGGCATCAGCGCCGAGGGGGGCATCACGTCGGTCAGCTCCAGTACCTTTACCGACAACACGGGGCCTGGCGTCTGGTTCCAGAACTACGGCAACTTTCACAACGTCACCTTCACCAGCACCGGCGCGCAAACCATTGGCATCACCGGCTGGCAGAACGGCGGCGTCACGCTTACCGACAGCACCAGCACCGGTTCTCCGCTGGCCAACCTGCAGGGCTACGGATCAGCTTTCCTGACCGGCGACAGCGGCCAGGTCACGACCGGATCGAATATCGTGGTCGGCGGCGCCGGCGGCGGCAATATCGCCAGCGTCTCGGTGAGCACGCAGGGTCTGGCTTTGCCGGCGCTAAGCGCGGTCACCGCCGCGACCACCGCCGCCGCTGCCAACAGCACGGGCACGGGCGCGCTCGAAACCGCCCTCGATGCGGCGATCGCCGGTGGCACGGTGGCACACCTCACCGACGCTTCCTACACCGTCACCTCGCCCATCATCATCAACATCACCAGCTCCACCCAAGGCCCGATCGGCATCGATCTCGGCGGCGCCAAGATCCTGTCGCAGATAGCCGGCGGAGGACCGGTCATCGAGATCATCGTTGCTCCGGGCGTTACTGTCGGCACGCTGACTCTGTCCAATTTCATGATCCAGGGCAGCGGCGCCGACGGCGCCGGCATCAAAATCATCGCCGACGGCACCGACCGGTCGATCCAGAATCTCGAGATCAGCAACGTCCATGTCGAGCATGTCGGCGGCATCGGCCTCGATGTCATCGGTAACGTCGCTCACGGCACGGTGTTCGACTCGTGGATGCACGGAAACTCGGGAGGCGGCGCGCGCTTCGCCAACAGCGCGGGTGGCGGCACGGTGAGCGACATCGACTGGATCGGCGGCGGCTTCCGCAAGAACGACGTCGCCGGCCTCATCCTCGACAACGGCGCCAAGGACGTTTCCGTCAAGGGCGCCTATTTCGTCGAGAACAATGGCCCTGGCATCCACGCCACCTCGGGCATCACCCTGGTTCAGCAGAGCGGTTTCGAGAACAACACCGTGGGCGCGATCGTCAAAGGCACCAGCGCGTTCGTCGATGACACGTTCTCGACGCATGGCGCCCAGCAGGCCGGCGTTGCGGGCTATCTCGCCGACGGCGCGAAAATCAGCATGACCGGGGTCAGCAACGAATATTACGGGGGGAGTACCGACACGACGGTACTTGCCAATGTCCAAGGCAATGGCACGCTGGCAATCGCCGGCGGCGGCAAGGTCGTGGTCGGGCCGAGCATCGGTGTCACGGGCGGAGATGCCAACATAACGCCGCCCGCCGACACCACGGCGCCGACACTGTCGTCGATCGCGGCCTCGGGACCCGGCATCAGCTCTGGCAACGGCGACCTCGATGCCGGTGACGTGATCACGCTGACCATGACACTCAGCGAAGCCGTCACCGTGGCAGGGGGCACGCCGACGCTGACGCTTAACGACGGCGGCACGGCGACCTACACCGGCGGCTCCGGCAGCTCGACCCTCAGCTTCACCCACACCGTCCAGGCAGGGCAGAACGTCGCCGACCTCGCGGTCTCCTCGCTCGGCCTGAACGGCTCGACGATCAAGGATGCAGCGGGCAACAGCGCCCTCCTGTCGACAGCAGCGAACTACAACCCGGCTGGCACACTCAAGGTCGACACGACGATGCCGGTGATTTCCTCGATCAACGCATCGGGCACGGGTATTACGAGCGGCAGCGGCACTGTCGGTGTGGGCAAGGTCGTCACCTTGACGGTCAATACCAGCGAGGTGGTCACCGTAACCGGGTCCCCCACGCTGACGCTCAACGATGGCGGCACGGCCACATACAACGGCGGCTCGGGCAGCTCGGCACTCAGCTTCACTTACACCGTCGCGGCCGGCCAGAACACGCCCGACCTCACGGTCACGGGCTTGAACCTCAACGGCGGATCTCTGCGCGATCCGGCGGGCAATGCCGCCACGCTCTCGGGCGCCGCGAACTACAATCCGGCCGGCATCCTCAAGATCGACACCACGACCTCGACTACGCCGCCTGTCGTCACCTTTGCCTTGACCAATGACACTGGAAGCTCGGCGAGCGATAAGATCACCTCGAACGCCACACTCTCTGGCACCACCGATCCAAACGCGCTAGTGCGCTTCACGATCGATGGCACACCCAGCACGGCCACTGTCACGACCAATGCTGCCGGCGTCTGGTCGTTCACGCCAGCCGGCCTGGCCGAAGGCGGGCACACCATCGTGGCCAGCGCAGTCAATGCCGGCGGCGGTTCTGGCACCGCCTCGCTCGCCTTCATGCTCGACACCAAGAGCACTGATCCAGTCTTCACCGGCGGTGTGTTGTCCAACGGTCAGGTGACGGTCACCGGCACAGCTGAGGCAGGCAGCACGCTGTCGATCTATCACGGTAATGACTGGGCGGGCTTCGCCACCGCCGGCAGCGACGGCAAGTTCAATTTCACCAAGGCGGCCGACACGAGCGTCAGCCAGAGTTTCGGGGCAATCGCCATCGACTTGGCCGGCAATGAAGGGAAGACCTCGTCCGCCTACATCGTTAGCCCGGTCGCGCCGGCGGCGCCCACGGTGACCGAAAAATTGGCAACCGACACGGGCGGCTCGTCGACCGACCGCATCACCTCTACTCCGGTGATCACGGGCACGGCCGATCCCAACGCCGTGGTGCGTTTCACGGTCGATGGCACGGCAATCGCCGCCACCGTCACGGCCAATGCCAACGGCGTCTGGTCGTTCACGCCAAGCGGCCTTGCGGATGGTCAGCACACGCTCGTGGCCAGCCAAACCAACGCCAGCGGCGTGACCGGCACGGCCTCGCTCACCTTCATGCTTGATACCAAAGCGCCGGTCGTGACCGAAAAGTTCACCAGCGGGACCCTCAGCGGCACTGGCGACGCCAATGCGGTTGTGCATTTCATGCTTGATGGCAGCCCGCTTGCAGCCACGGTGACCGCCGACTCCAGTGGTGCTTGGGCGTATACGCCCACCGGTCTCACCAACGGCGCACACACGATCGCGGCCACCGAAACCGACCTGGCGGGCAATACCGGCTCGGCCTCGCTCTCCTTCACCATCGGCGGCACGGCGCCGACCGTGACCGAGAGGCTGGCACTCGACACCGGCAGCTCGTCGACCGACAAGATCACATCGAGCGCGGCATTGATCGGCACGGCTGATCCCAATGCCGTGGTAAGTTTCACTGTCGACGGCACGTCGATCGCCACCACCGCGACGGCCAACGCGAATGGCGCCTGGTCCTATACGCCGACCGGCCTCGCCGACGGCCAGCACACCATCGTGGCCAGCACCACCAACGCCGGCGGTGCTACCGGCTCGGCCTCCCTTGCATTCACGATCGACACGAAAAGTACTGCGCCAGTCATCGCCGGTGTCGTGCAGACCAGTAACCAGGTGACCTTGTCGGGAACCAGCGAGGCCGGGAGCCAGATCTCGATCTATGACGGCAACAGCTGGCTGGGCTTTGCCGCCGCGGGCGCCGACGGAAACTGGAGCTTCACCGGCAAGGGTCTGGCCAACACCGTCCATTCCTATGGCGGGATCGCCACCGACCTGGCGGGCAACGAGGCGAAAACGGCCGGCAAGCTCATCCTCGGCAGTTCCGGGGCGAATACCCTGACCGGGAGCGCGAGCAATGACACCATTCAGGGGAACGGCGGCAGCGACAAGCTGACGGGCGGTGCTGGCGCTGACACTTTCACCTTCCGGGCAGCTTCCGAGTCTAATTCGACCTCGCCCGACACGATCACCGACTTCGTACATGGCACCGACAAAATCGACTTCACCGCCATCGCCGGCATCAATGCCAGCAACGAGGTGCCGCTGTTCCAGGGCAAGCTGTCCGGCGCCGGCAATCTGACACTCAACGCCCATAGCGTCGGGTTCCTCGAAGTCGGCGGGAACACGGTGGTCCTCGCCAACACCAGCAACGCGGCGCAAACAGTCACGACCGCGAACACCAGCACCGCCGATATGAAGATCGTGCTGCTGGGCGTCAATCTCGGCCTCACCGGCGCGGACTTCCACCACTCATGAGGTCGGAATTCACCCGACTGGTGCGCTCCTGCGGTCCTCATCTGGGAACCGCAGCAGCTTTCAGCCTGGCCATCAACCTGCTTTACCTGGCGGGCCCGCTCTACATGCTGCAGGTCTACGACCGCGTCGTGCCAAGCAGCAGCGAACTCACCCTGGTGATGCTCACACTTGCCCTGCTGCTGGCTTATCTGGCGATGGCCGGTCTCGACACCGTGCGCTCGCGCGTGCTGACCCGTGCCAGCGTCCGTCTTGACCGACAGATCGCTGCCCGCGTCATGACCGCGATCATCGATCGTACAAACGCGTCCGGCGGCGCGCGCAGCCAGCTGCTGCGTGACTTCGACGGCTTGCGCCAGTTCGTGAGCGGTTCCGGAATCCATGCGCTGTTCGATCTGCCATGGGCACCCATCTATATCGCCGTCATTTTCATGTTGCACTGGACGCTCGGCGCCTTCGCCCTGGCATGCGGTGCGGCCCTCGTGCTGCTGTCTCTGGTCAACGAATGGCTGGTGCGCCGACCCTTGTCGGAGTCCAATGACGCCGCCGCGCTCAACTACAGCTTCACCGAGATGAGCCTGCGCAATGTCGAGGCGGTACGTGCCATGGGCATGGCTGGCGGCCTGCTAAAACGCTGGGCGCGCGACCGTCATCGCATGCTCGAGCGCCAGGTCGTCGCTTCCGACCGCGCCGCGACTCTGCAGAGCCTGATAAAGTTCCTGCGGCTTTCGATGCAGTCGGTGATCCTGGGATTGGGCGCCTATCTGGTGATCGAACGCAGTGTGACCGGCGGTGCGATGTTTGCCGCGAGCCTCCTGCTCGGCCGCGCCTTGCAACCGGTCGAGCAGATCACCGGCGCCTGGCACAGCCTGATTTCCGTACGCGGAGCCTGGCGACGGCTCGCCGACCTGTTTGCCGCGGCGGCCGCTCAGGCGCCCGGCCTCACCTTGCCGCGTCCTGACGGGCGGCTCTCGGTCGAGAGCGTGAGCTTCCTGTCGCCTGGCAGCTCCCGGCCGCTGCTGCGCGGCGTCAGCTTCGAGCTGGCGCCGGGCGAAGTGCTGGGCGTAATCGGCCCGTCCGGCGCCGGCAAATCGACCCTGGCGCGCCACCTCGTCGGCGTGCTGGGACCGAGCGCCGGCGTCGTGCGCCTCGACGATGCCGACGTGACGGCATGGGCACGCAACGGCCTCGGTCGGCACGTCGGCTATCTGCCGCAGGATATCGAGCTGTTCGCCGACACCGTCGGAGCCAACATCAGCCGCTTCCAGTCGGGCGACGATGGGGCGACCATCGAGGCTGCAAAGATGGCGGGAGTCCACGAGATGGTCCTGCGGCTGAGCAATGGCTACGATACCCAGGTCGGCGAAGGCGGTGCGGTGCTGTCGGGTGGCGCCCGGCAACGCGTGGCTCTTGCCCGCGCGGCCTACGGCAATCCGAGCCTGGTCGTGCTTGACGAGCCTTCCTCCAACCTCGACGGCGACGGCGATGCCGCCCTTGCCAACTGCATCCGGGCCCTGAAGGAGCGCGGCACCACGGTGGTGCTGGTCTCTCACCGTCCGACCACGATCAATGTCGTCGACAAGCTCCTGGTGCTGAAGGACGGCGCTGTCGAGCTGTTCGGGCCACGCGCCGAGGTACTGGCACGCCTGACGCGTGGGTCCACCGCTCAACCTGTCCAACCGGTCCGCGCGGCATGACAAGCGATCAGCCTCCCACCAGCGATTCGAGCCGCGGCCCCGCGCTTGTCGGATGGCTGATTATCGCCCTGTTCTTCGGGGGCATCGGCGGATGGGCGGCGTTCGCACCGCTCAACGGCGCGGTCGTTGCCAGCGGCATGGTCAAGGTCGAGGGGAACCGCAAGAGCGTCCAACACCTCGACGGCGGCATAGTGAAGGAACTCCGCGTTAAGGAAGGCGACCCGGTGAAAGTGGGCGATGTCGTGGTGGTGCTCGACGATTCGCAGGTCAGGGCGGAACTCGAAATCCTGTCGGAGCAATATGCCGTGCTTCGCGCTACAGAGATACGGTTGCTGACCGAGCTGGCCGATGACGCGACAATGGCGCGGCCGGCGGATCTGGCGGCCAGCCGCGACGGCTCCTCGGTCGCCAGCATCTGGGCGGGCCAAGTCCGGCAGTTCGAGAGCCGCCGCACCGTCCGCGACGGCCAGCGCAAGGTGGTCGGCGAAAAGATCCGTCAGCTCGAGTCGCAGATCGAGGGCGGCGAGGCCCAGGTCCGCGCCTACGGCGCGCAAATCGAATCGGTGCGCAACGAGGCCGAGAGCGTGGCGCCGCTGGTCGAGAAAATGCTGCTGCCACGGCCGCGTCTGCTGCAGCTCCAGCGCACGGCCTTTGGCCTCGAAGGCCAGATCGCCGAGGCCCAGGCCAATATAGCCAGGTTCCGCCAGGCCATTAGCGAGCAGCATCTTCAGATCGCCCAGTTCGGCAACGACCACATGGCCGAGGCCGCCAAGGAGCTGCGCGACATACAGGCACGGCTGGCCGAAGTGCTGCCCAAGCGCACCAGCGCCGCTTCGGTGCTTAGGCGAATGGAAATCCGTGCGCCCTATGCCGGCCGCGTCGTTGGACTAACCGTGTTCTCGGTCGGCGGCGTTATCCAGCGTGGTGAGAAGATCCTCGACATCGTTCCAGGCGAGGACAACCTCACGGTGGAGGTTCAGGTAGCCGTCGAGGATATTGGCGACGTTCGCCCAGGCAGCCGTGCCGAAGTCCAGCTACCGGCCTTCAAGCAGCGCACCCTGCCGGCCCTTAACGGCGAGGTGATCCAGGTCTCGGCCGACCGCCTGAGCGACCCGAAGACCGGCGCGCCCTATTTCGTCGCTACGGTCCGGCCAGATTATGCCCAGCTTGCCGCCTTGCCGGGCATCCAGCTTTATGCGGGTATGCCGGCTGTGGCTTTGATTGCGACCGACAGCCGCACTGCCCTCGATTATCTAATTGGGCCGCTCACCAGCTCCTTTGACCGTGCTTTCCGGCAGAAATGACCCGGCAACGGCGCTCAAACAGGTACAGTTTCGATTGGGGCAGTTCTTTTGGAAACCATGCCCCCCCTCGTGCGTTTCCTTAGCCATGTCAGTTGACTATCAGCCGAGCCCCCGCTCTCTATCCTTGAGGATATTGCTCGCCGAAGACGAGGTTATGGCCGCTTGGGCCCTGATCGACATGGTCAAGGAACTCGGCCACCAGATCTGCGTCACTGTCGCGACCGAGCACGAGGCGATTGAAGCTGTCCTCCAACTGAAGCCTGAGGTGGTCGTTCTGGATTACCGGCTGGCCCACGGCGGAAATGGCTTCAATGTCGCCAGCCGGATTCGGGAAGCAGGAGATATTCCGATCATATTTTGCACTGCTTACGGCGAGAGCCTGCGTCCGGCACTGGAAGCGCTGTCGCGCGTGCATTTGATCGCCAAGCCGGTAAGTCTCGACAGTCTGCGGCGGGCCCTTGCTTGGGCAGCCGACGCACTTGCCCCTCGCAGCCCGCACCCGCCGCCACGCAGTCCGGCCTCGCTTTAGTCGAGGCCTAGCTATTCAGCTCTCTAAGGCGGACCGGATCGATCAGGCGGACCGTCCGGCCGATCGCCTCGAGGCCAATCAGGCCATCGCGTGCCATCTGTGTCATCGTGCGGGAAACTGTTTCCTTCGTTAGCCCTAGGTGATCGGCGATATCGGCGCGATACATCGGCAGTGTAATCCGCTTTGTATTTTTCAGCCGGGCCGCAAGGTCCAGGAGGAACATCGCGAGCTTCTCCTGAGGAGTCTTGCGCGCCAGCAGAAGCATGAGATCGCGCGCGCGCTGGAGGTTGGCGCTCATCGCCGAGACCAACTGTTCGGCCAGGGCAGGGTCGCCCTGCATCAGGTCGCGAAAGCAAGAACGCGGGAAGACCACAACCTTCGTATCCTCGAGAGTAGTCGCAGTGACGCCATGGACCTCGCCGCACTCGTAGCCGAAAATTTCCCCCGCCAGGTGAAACGAATCGATCTGGCGGCGTGCGTCGCTCAAGAGCTTGCTGGATCCAACGGAGCCGTAAAGGATCCGGTAAAAGAAATTAGCGGGAGCGCCTTCGGCAAACAAATCCTGGCCCTTGGCAAGGGTTTGGCGCTGACCGCTGCATTCCACATCGCTCATATCGAGGCGCGCCCGATCGACTTCACTGGAAAAGTGGCGCGAAACGGTGGTGTTGGTGTTGATGTTCATTTGTCGGCTTGCCCCCCGTCAAAGTGATAGGACTGGAGTAATCCGCCCTGACCACAGTCGCTAGAGACGTAAAGTACTGAGGGATTCTACGGTCCGTTATCCACAATGCGCAGACGCTGCGAACGAACCCGGCTTACCTCTCCCCTCAGCGCCGCCTGGACCGCATCGATAAATTTATTTGCCGTGAAGGGCATTTCGAGAATCTCGCACACCCCTACCTGTCGGGCACGGCGGCGCAGTTCCATGCTGGGCCGGTCGGTAAGAATGAGGATTGGCAGATGGGCGTGCCGCGCGCGCAGCATTTCCAACAGTTCAAGCCGGGCGAGCCAAGGCAGTCCATGTTCGAGGACAAGGCATCGGCACATGGGATCCTGGGCGACCAGAAGCGCGGCACAGTCGTCGAACAGGCGGACCGTCAGCCCTTCAACCTCGAGCACGAACTTCAAGGCATCACGAACAGCGATGTCGTCTGTGATCAGCGCGGCATCGGCAATCTTCGGCATCCAGGGCGTCCCCGCGGAGATTCCCGCTCGGGCGCTGATAGCAGGGCCCGGGCGGCGCGGGAGTGATCCTGCGCAGCCGGATTGCTTCTAGGCTAGAGAACCGAGGTATCGGAGAGCACCATCCGGATCAGCGTCGGGAGACTGTGAGCCTGCATCTTACCCATGACGGCCGCGCGATAGCCTTCTACCGTCCGAATGCTGAGCTCGAGATCATGGGCAATGACCTTGTTCGACTTGCCGGCCACCAACCCTTCCAGGACCTGGCGCTCCCGAGTCGACAAAGATTTAATCCGGCCGTGGATTTCCGCGGCACGATGGGCCGTCTCGCGGCTGTCCTTGTTGCCCGCCAGGGCAGCCTTAATCGCATCGAGAAGCGCGTCGTATTCGAACGGCTTTTCGATGAAGTCGCGGGCACCCGCCTTCATCGCCTCGACGGCAAGCGCGACGTCGGCGTGACCCGTCATGATGATGATGGGGATATGGCTGTTCTCTGCTATCAGCCTGCGCTGAAGTTCAAGTCCATCCATTCCGGGCATACGAATGTCTGTGACAATGCATCCATAGCGAGCGGTTGGCCCGGCACTCAGAAACGCGAGAGCCGACTCATGCGTACACACAGCCAACCCGGCTGTTCTGACCATGAAGGCGACAGCGTGACGGACGTCCGGATCGTCGTCGATGATGTGAACCGTTTGCCCACTCGTCAACGCCGTCTCCTGTATTTTGACCGTGCAGCAACTTGCTAACTACCTAACGCGGAGTGCGACTGTCGGTTGCCCTTTTTTCTGCAGTCGCCCTGACCGGAGGGTGAAGCGAAAGATCGTGCCCCCTCCCTGGTTTGGCTCGGCGCTGATCTTGCCCCCGTGGGCTTCCACGATGGTTCGTGAGATGGACAGCCCCAGTCCGAGCCCGTCCTTCTTCGTCGTCATGAAGGATTGAAAAAGCTTCCCGGCCACTTCCGGAGCGATGCCGGTGCCG
>Ga0163144_10011049_pt1 | contig 19151 bp, 16 predicted proteins | sample OliLak19BULKMAT1_FD_123175 | JGI IMG/M metagenome (GOLD analysis project Ga0163144, IMG submission 123175) | Freshwater microbial mat bacterial communities from Lake Vanda, McMurdo Dry Valleys, Antarctica - Oligotrophic Lake LV.19.BULKMAT1 | ecosystem: Environmental > Aquatic > Freshwater >... | reverse complement strand
TGGCCGGCCGCGCTCGTGATGTAGAATCCTCGCCATGCGGGCCTCCTGGCATCTCGGCACTCTGGCGCTCGGCACTCTGGCGCTCGGCACTCTGGCGACTGGCTGCGGCGATCCAGTCGTCGCTTTCGGTGGAGGCGGGGCGGGCGCCGGGCCTGCGGTCGGCGGCGCCGGCTCTGGTTGTCTCGCACAAGGCGCTTGCGAGACCCCCGCCGAATGTTGTTCCGGCGCATGTGACGCAGGTCAATGTGCGCCGGCGTGTCTGGGCGTCGGCGCGCTCTGCGACTTCGGCACTTCGTGCTGCAGCGGCACATGTGAAGGCGATCGCTGCGCCGCGCCCACGTGCGTGGCAGATGGCCTCGCGTGCACGGCGCCTGCTGAATGTTGCTCAGGCGGCTGCGACGCGAACGTATGCGGCGCGCCTTCCTGCGTTGCCAACGGCGCCGCCTGCCAGAACGGCCCCCAGTGTTGCAGCGGCACCTGCGACGCGGGCACTTGTGGTGGTGGGCAATGTCTCAACCTCGGGCAGCCCTGCTCGAACGGCGCCCAGTGTTGTATCGCCGCCTGCGATCATGGCCTCTGCGGCGCGAACAATTGCGCGCATGACGTCTGTGAACAAGGCGAACCGCTCAACAGCGGCTGCGGGCCGTGTGTGATGGCGATCTGCGGGGCCGACAACTTCTGTTGCACTGGCGATTGGGACGAGCAGTGTGTGGCCAAGGTCGGTCAAATATGCGGGCAAGCCTGCCCTTAGGTGTCTGCTCGGTAAGGGATTGCTCAATGTCCCGCGAGAGATGACCAGAAGTCGGTGTATCTTCGGGCGGTGAGCTCTTCGCACCTCCTGCTTTTCTGCATCGTCTTCCTTCTGGCCCCCGGCTGCGGGGCACGCGACGCGCTGACCGCGCCGCCAAGTGACGGCGGCAACTCCGCGCAAGGGGGCTCCGGCGGCGGGTCGTGCCAGGCCGACAACTTGCCCTGCATCGACAGTAGCGCGTGTTGCAGTGGCGCGTGCGATGCGGGCTCGTGTGCTGGTCAGTGTCTGATCGACGACTCCCTCTGCGAAAATGACGCTGCCTGTTGCAGCTCCAATTGCGACAATGGTCAGTGTCGCCCGGCCGAGTGCGAAGACACCGGCGCGCCGTGCAAGAGCGGCGCAGAATGCTGCTCTGGCGCTTGTGGTCCCGAGGGCGCCTGCCTCGGGTCCTGCCTCCCCCTGGCCGAAGCGTGCTCGTCGCCGTCCCAGTGTTGCTCGCTGCAATGCGCGGGCAACTTGTGCACGGGCGAGTGCTCTCCCGAAGGCGCCCAGTGCAATGTCGGCACCGAGTGTTGCACCGGCAACTGTCAGGGCGGGGTCTGCCAAGCAGCGTGTCTGCCGAACGGCTTCGGCTGCGATTTCCCAGGCGCTTGTTGCTCAGGCGACTGCACCAATGGTGTTTGTGCGGGCTGCTTCCCGAACGGGGCGGTGTGCGGTTCTCCAGCCGATTGCTGCACCGGCATCTGCGATCTCGGTGTGTGTGGCGGCGCATGCAACCCCAACGGCAGCGGCTGCAACGCTGACCCCGACTGCTGCTCGGGAAATTGCGACGGCGGCGTCTGTCAGGCTCCGTGCTCGTTCGACGGCTCGCCGTGTTTCGACGCTTTCGAGTGCTGCTCTGGCGTGTGCGATGGTGGCTTCTGTGGTGTTGGGACCTGTAACCACGACGAGTGTGTCGAAGGCGACGCGCTCAGCCCGAGCTGCAATCCATGCGCGGCGGTGATCTGCGAGTTCGACCCGTTCTGTTGCCAGAATTTCTGGGACGGGATCTGCGTCAGCGAAGCCGAACAGTCTTGCGGCACCTGCGGCATGTGCCAGACGGAAGGCAGCCCTTGCAACGACCCTGACCAGTGTTGCAGCGGCATGTGCAACGGCGGCATGTGCGGGCCACCCTCTACCTGCGTCCATGGCCCGTGCGTCGAAGGCGCGCCGCTCGCTGAAGACTGCAGCGCTTGCGCGAATGCGGTCTGCAACGTCGACCCCGCGTGCTGTCAGTCGCAGTGGGATTCGCAGTGCGTTGCGCAAGCCGAGTCGCTCTGTGGCGTCGACTGCGGGATCTGCAATCCGAACGGTGCAAACTGCATGAGCGGGCAAGACTGCTGCAGTGGCACTTGCGAGGGTGGCAGCTGCGTCGATGCATGTCTGCCTGACGGCGAGATGTGCATGAGCTTCCAGGATTGCTGCTCCAACAACTGCCAGAATGGCGTGTGTGGCGATCAGTGTTCGGCGGACGGTTCGCTCTGCAGCGACCCGTCCGAGTGCTGCTCGGATATCTGCATCGCCGGCTTCTGTGGCCCGTCGACCTGTCCGTCGGACGGCTCGCCGTGTGGTGACTGTATCGCGCAGAACTGCTGCTCGCAGATCCTCGGTTGTTTCGGCAGCCCAGCTTGCATCGAGGACGTCACGTGCTTCTTGGGCTGTGTCGGAGGCGGCAATCCAATCCAGTGTTTCCTGCAGTGCATCAACGATCCGCAGGCGTTCCAAGCCGCGATCTGCCTCGGCACGAACTGCGGGCCGGGCATCTGCTTCTGACGCCGTCGCCCCCTCGTCCGCCGCCCCTCACGCTGAGGGGTCAGAGCCCGACGCTGCGGCGAACGTTCGCTTGTAGCGGTGGCGGCGGCGGCGGTTTGGTCGAGAGCACGGTGGACGACTTGCAGGCCACGAACGCGTGCTCACCCGAGGTCGTCCACGCGGGGTAGCGACCCGAGTTGGGTGGTGCAAGCCGGAGAAAGAACTGGCCGCACGGGACCATCAGCGCTTCGTTCGTGGCACCGCGACGAACGCCGTTCAGATACACGTCGGTCGGGTTGGGGCCTTTCACGAACAGGTAGCCCATGGTGTCTGCCAGCGTCGAAGGGTCAGGCATCGCGGGCGCCCCAGGGCTGGTCTCTCTCGGCTCCGGCTTGGGCGCGGGCTCGCGACTGATCTCGCGGGCCGGCTCTGGTCGGGGCGCATCGTTCTGTCGCATGAGCTCGACTGTCACGACCTGAGGTGGAGCAGCCGGCTGCGGCGTTTGACGCTGCGTGAACAGGAGACCCAGCGCAACCACGAGGCTTGCGGTCAGGCCGGCGAGCATCAGTTGCGTCGTCAGCGCGAACGCCGGTGGCTCTGGCTTGCGGGGTCTCGTGGTCTCCTGCGGCGAGTCGAACGTCGACGTCGTTTCGGTCGTGCGCCCCTGGTGCAGCGGATGTTCGCCGAAGGTCGGAGCGTGCGGCACGCCGTCCGGTCCATAGTGAGGCATCCAGTGATCGTGCGATTGCTGACCATTGGCGTGTCCGTCGGGCCGATGTGAGTACGTGTGCTGCGACACGGCAAGCATGTCTTCTGCGGGAACGAACGCGCGCGCCGGCGGTACCGAGCGCGGTGACGGCGGCGCCGAGACGGTTCTTACGGTGGCTGGGCGCAGTGTCGCCGGCCCGCTCGATCCATTCGATGTGTTCGACCCGTTCGGACCTGCAGTCGGACCGTTGCTGCCAGTGCGCGGCGACTGTGACCCGCGCCGCGTCGTCGCAGCGTGTGGCTGGCCTTCTCCCGGCAGCCCTTCTCCCGGCAGCCCTGCTCCCGGCAGCCCTGCTCCCGGCAGCCCTGCTCCCGGCAGCCCTGCTCCCGGCAGTGGGGGCGGCGGCGGCAAGCGCAACACGACAGTGTCTTCGCGCGCGTTGAAGCTGCTCGTCATGCTCGGCGGGCGCGGCACTGATGAGGGGCCACGCTCTTCTCGAAGCCCAGCCTGCGGCGGCGACGTCGGCGCGCTGGAGTTGGAAGCCGCCGCGCGTGAAGAGGGCATCTTGGGAAAGGACGCGGGAACGCGCGATGAAGACGGCGCGCGCGATGACGGTGGCGCGCCGGTTCGGCGGGTGCCGGGCCGCGTCGCCTGAATCGCCTGACGCCGTTTGGGCGGGCGCTGCGGTTTGGCCGACGTGTCGAGCTTGCTCGCGGGCCCGCGTGTTGCGCGCAGCCACAAGACCTTCTGTCGCAGCTCTTCGCGGCCTGCCTCTGCCTTGCTGAGCTTGCCCAGCCACTGCGCGATGTCCGCGCAGGAGATACGTCGCCGGTCAGGCGATGGCTCGAGCGCCGCATCGATCGCTGCGAGCAGCTCTCGCGGTAAATCCGGGCGCGCCTCGGCGATCGGCGTTGGCCGCGCACCGTCGAGAGGCGGCTCGCTACCGGTGAGCAACGACCAGAGCAATATGCCGAAGCCATACACGTCGCTGCGCACCGTCGCGCGCTCTCCGCGCGTCTGCTCCGGCGCCATGAAGCCGGGCGTACCGCGCACGGTCCCCGCGACGGAGTCGGGCGTGCGACCCAAGATCTTGCCCAGGCCGAAGCCTGCGAGGCGGACGCTGCCATCCCAACCAACGAGCACGTTCTCCGGTTTGATGTCGCGGTGAATCACTGGCGACACGTTGCCGTCCGCGTCCGTCGAGCCGTGAGCATGTGCGAGCGCGATCGCGACTTGCGTGCCGAGATAAAAGATCGCGTGATCACCGAGCTTCTGTTTTCGGCGCGTGAGATGCCCGATGAGCCGCTCGAGGTCCGCGCCCTCGACCTGCTCGAGCACCAGCACGAGCCGACGATCGTGCTCGAAGAAGTCGAACATGCGCACGACAGTGGGATGATTGAGCCGCGCGCAGATGGCGGCTTCGCGGCTCAGCTCTTCAGCGTGCCGAGCGTCGTCGTCGACAGCGAAGCGAACCAGCTTGAGCGTCACGTCGCGCGAGAAGCCGAGCGGGCCATCCATGCGCGCGACGTACACGTCCGCTGCCCCAATACGCCCCACGTACTTCTGCACCTGGTACGCGCCGATTTGCTCGGGGACCGGCTCGGCGGGGAACATCACCCGGCAGAATACCGAACGAAAGGCAGTTACTTCCAAGTCTTGAGGAAATAGGAACCCAATCACCGCATTTCTGTCGCCCTCACAACGCCATCGGCCCCAAAGCGCCCACGTTGCCTTTCATGTTCGGGCGCGCTGCCAACCCGCTAGAGGTCATGCAAAAGCCCCGCTTGGGCTTGACGAAGAGTTCGTGTGCGAATACTTCGTACGCGAAGTAATCGACATGTGGCAAGGTGAACGACATGCTCCGTGACCCCCATGCTCCGTGAGCCCCATGCTCGGTGACCCTGAGCAAAAGGCGGAGCTCGACGGCATCATCGAGACGATCCTCTACCTCTACACCGAGTCGCGCCGGCTCACGAAGCAGGCGGCGCGCGAGGTCGGACTCACCGGGCCTCAGCTCACCGTGATCAAGCTGCTCAACACCTTCGGTGATTTGTCACTCTCGTCGCTGTCAGAGCGCATTCGGGCGCAGAACAGCACTGTGACCGGCATCATCGACAGGATGGAGCGCGAGGGGCTCGTGAGCCGTGAGCGCTCGACTTCGGATCGCCGGGTCGTCTTCATCCGCATCACCGAAAAGGGCAAGCAGCTGGCGCAAGAGACAGCTGTCGAGCCGATGGAGATCTTCCACGCCGTCCTGTCTTCCCTCTCGCGCGAAGACACCAAAGATCTGCTGCGCATTCTCTCCAAGCTTCAGAAGCGCGTTCGCGCGATCGTCAAAGACAGCGAGTCGCAGAGCCTCGATCTCACGAACGGAAAGGCCAAATGAGTACTGAAAAGCCGACCTTCACAGGTGCCCGTCGCAAGCAGGGCGAGCGCGACCCCGACATCGCAGTCGTGACGTGCGCGCTCACTGGCGTGCTCGCCAGCCGCAAACAATGTCCGGGCATCCCGTACACGCCGGCAGAGATCGCCGACGAAGCGAAGCGCGCCTACGACGCGGGCGCCAGCGTGGTGCACATTCATGCACGCAACGACGATGGCTCGCCCACCTTTTCGCCGGCGGTGTTCAAGCAGATCGCGAAGGAGATCGAAGCGCGCTGCCCCATTCTGCTGAACTTCTCGACCGGCACCATCCTCGAAGACGTGAGCGACCAGGCGACCACGATTCGGGATGTGAAGCCCCACATCGCGGCGCTCAACATGGGCACCATGAATTATTCGAAGTACTCGCACAAGCGTAAGTCCTTCGACTTCGACATGGTGTTCCCCAACACGTACGGAAAAATAGTCGCACTGCTCAAGGTGATGAACGAAGTGGGCGTGAAGCCAGAGCTCGAGTGTTTCGACAGCGGTCACACCAACGGTGTGTGGCCTTTGCTCGACATGGGTGTGCTGAAGCCGCCGCTCCAGTTCTCGTTCATCGTCAACGTCCTCGGCGGCATCCCTGGTCGCGTCGAGTCTCTGCAGCTCCAGCAGAGCTTGATCCCGCCCGGCTCCGAGTGGGAAGTGATCGGCATCAGCCATGGCCATTGGCGCATGATGGCGGCGGCGCTCGCGCTCGGCGGCAACGTGCGTACGGGTCTCGAGGACCACCTGTATTTGCCGAGCGGTGAGATGGCCGCCTCCAACGGCGCGCTCGTGGAGGTGCTCGTACGCATGGTGCGAGACACGGGCAGGCGACCAGCGACGGTGGACGAAGCCAAATCGATCCTGAATCTCGGAGCACGCTGATGCCTCGGAGCTACCAGTCGCTCGTCGTCACACACGAGGGCAGCACTGCGACGCTCGCGCTGCACAACCCGGCGCGAAAGAACGCGATTGGGCCACGCATGGTCAACGAGCTGCTCTGGGCGCTCGAAGATGCGCACGCCGACAGAGCTGTGCACAGCATCGTGCTCACCGGTTCCGGGGATGCATTCTGCGCAGGGGGCGACTTTTCGCAGATGACCCAGGGCTCGGGGCCCGACGAGCTTGCACACAAGGGCGACTACGCCGATCTGCTGCTGGCAGTCGTGCGCGCAGAAAAGCCGATCATCGCGCGCGTGAACGGTGCTGCGATGGGCGGCGGCCTCGGTTTGGTCGCAGCGAGTCATTTTGCGGTGGCTGTCGATAGCGCCAAGCTGGGCACCCCGGAGATCAACGTCGGCCTGTTTCCGATGATGATCATGGCGGTGCTGGCGCGCGTGGTGCCGAAGCGGCGCCTGCTGGAAATGATGCTCTTCGGCGAGAAGCTCAGCGCCGTCGACGCAGAGCGAGCGGGGCTCGTGGGCAGGGTCGTGCCGGCTGCCGAGCTCGACCTTGCGGTGGCAGCGATCGCCGACGCCATCGCAAGCAAGAGCCCGATGACCATCAAGCTCGGGCTGCGGGCGTATGCAGCGCAAGCCGATCTCGATCTCGAAGCTGCACTTCCGATGTTGCGCGAGCGGCTCGGCGAGTGTCTGTCGACCGATGACGCGCGTGAGGGCCTGATGGCGTTCCTCGAGAAGCGAAAGCCGCGCTGGACCGGCAAATAGTCGATCGCGACCCACCCTTTCATCATCTGTAGCAGGGAGAACTCCATGGACATGCGAGCGCTGGTCGCCGATCTCGAAAAACGTCGCGCCGAAGTCCTGAAGATGGGCGGCGAAGAGCGGATCAAGAAGCAACACGAGCGCGGCAAGCTCACGGCGCGCGAGCGATTGGCTGCATTCTTCGATGACGGCGTGTTCTTCGAGGTCGGCATGTTAGGCACCCAGATGGGCATGTCCGCCGGCTCTGAGGGCGCTGATCGACCAGCGGCCGATGCTGTCATTTGTTCGTTCGGCAAGGTCGACGGCCGCATGGTGTGTGCAGCCGCCTACGACTTCACGGTGAAGGGTGGCAGTATCGGGCACACAGGCGAAGAGAAGGTGACCCGTCTGCGCCAGATGGCGCTCCGCGGTCGCTGGCCAATCGTGTGGTTCATCGACTCGGGCGGGGCACGCATCGACCCGGGCTCGACGCACCCCGACGCCCTCAGCTTGTTCGCTGGCTCGGGCCATTTGTTCCGCGAGCAAGTGCACATGAGCGGTGTGGTGCCGCAGGTCGCCGCGATGGTCGGACCGGGTGCGGCTGGCACCGCGTACATTCCGGCGCTCGCCGACTTCGTGCCGATGATCAAAGACATCGGCTCGATGGCGCTCGGCGGCCCGGCGCTGGTGAAGGCGATGACGGGCGAAGACATCACCGAGCAAGACCTCGGCGGCTCGAAGCTGCACACGACCAAGAGCGGCGTGGGCGACATCGAGGTGGCGGACGACGCTGCCTGCATCGCCATCGTGAAGAAGTACCTCTCATTCTTTCCTTCACACGCAGGTGACGCGCCGCCGCGCATCGAGTCGAGTGACCCCATCGATCGACGCGACGAGTCGCTACTCGATCTGCTGCCGGAGAACTCTCGCCGCGCCTACGACATGTACAAGCTGATCGCATCCATCGTCGATCACGGCGACTGGCTCGACTTGAAGCCGCGCTGGGCGCGCTCGATCATCACCTGCCTCGCGCGTATCGGCGGCCAGCCTGTGGGCATCCTGGCGAACCAGCCGAATCACATGGGCGGCATCTTGGATGTCGACTCGTCGGACAAGGCCGCGCGCTTCATCCAGATCTGCGACGCCTTCAACATCCCGCTCGTGTTCTTGCAAGACGTCCCGGGCTTCATGATCGGATCCAAGGTGGAGCACGCCGGCATCATTCGTCACGGCGCCAAGATGCTCCATGCGATGGCGGCTGCGACCGTGCCCAAGATCAGCGTCATCGTGCGCAAGAGCTACGGGGCCGGCTACTACGTGATGTGCGGGCGCGCCTTCGAGCCTGATCTGATTGTCTCCTGGCCGAGCGGCGAGGTGAGCGTGATGGGCGCGGAGGGCATGGTGGGCATCGCCGCACGCAAGCTGTTCGGGGACACGCTGCCCTCGCCGGAAGTGAAGCAAGCAATCGTCGGTCGCATCCAAGCCAACATCGACATCTACAAGGTCGCGGGTTGGGGACTCATCGACGACGTGATCGATCCGAGAGACACGAGGCGTGCCATCGCTTGGGGGCTCGAGCTTTCACGACACAAGCAGCTCGAACGACCCGAAAAGAAACGCGGTATCATGCCGGTCTGAGCGCGATCCGGGCGTCGCCATGGTCTTCGCGTGTAGGCCAAGGTGTGCGCGCGCTGCGGGTGGCGGTCCGGATCGTTGCTCGCCTTCTGAACACGCGCCTTCTGAACACGCGCCTTCTGAACACGCGCCTTCTGAACACGCGCTGCGTCGGACGCCTCCGCACTCTTTCTTTGAACCCTCACCGTCAGGGGTTGACGAAACCAGAAGCGGGGCCGACCCTGAAATGAATTGGCGTGGGGGCGGAGGTCGCCCCCCGAAAGAGCACCTCCAGACTTTTGTCCGGAGGAAGGAGAGTCACTATGGGCTGGGAAACTCTGCATCCAATTTCGATCGACGAGCTTCATCTGAACCTGGTCAAGCTTCACGAGAACAAGAGTTATGTGAAGTCGGTCGAGGTCGACCATGCGGCGCGCGCGCTTCGCGTCGATCTGAACTGGACCGCCAACGGGGCCGGCTACAAGGACTTCGAGATTCCTTTGAAGTCGGGCAGTACCCAAGAGGTCTCCGATATCGTCAAGGTCATGCTTGGTGAATCCGAGCGCGGCCTCGTACCCAGCCGACTCGCTGCAGAGAAGATTTTCGCCTACATCGATACTGCCAGACGCTGAGCCGTCGCGCTGAGCGCAGACCAACGAGAGCCGCGCGACCCCCGGCAACCCGTTTCGACGACTGCGTACCCTGAATTGGGTGCTCGTTCGATCGGGGCAAGGAGCTGAGGGTCGAGCGGTTACTCGCCCAGGCGATACTAGAACCCCGCCCAGCATTTCAATGCTGTGGCGGCTTTTCTTTCTTTTCCGCGGGCGCATCTGCATCGGGCTTGAGCGAGCCGATCACCGGCCTTTCCGAGTAGAAAGGCTCCCGCGCCGTGGCCACACGCGCAAGCGTCGACTGCAGCGCGAGAGCCGTTCCGAGCCAGGGGTCGAGCTTCAGGCTCTCGCCCGACATGGCAGCATCGAGGATCGGCGTGACACGATAGAGACCAGGTTTCGGAAAGGTGCCGCGCGGGCACATCTCGGCGACCAAGAGCGGCAGGTGCACCTCTCTGCCCGGGTTGACCTCGCCGACCATCTCCGTCGCGATGCCATGCGCTGCGTTCTGGCCGGCGCACTCGACACGACGGCGCGCGGTGTTGTCAGGCGCGAGCTCCTCCACCACGAACTGCAACATCCTTCCACGCAGCACTGCCGCCAGCTGACGTCGGCCTTCGTTGACCGCGCGTATCGTCAGCTGCACGTCGCGGGCTGCTCCCGCGTCCGACGTGCGGCTCACATAGATGTCGATGTCGCCGCGAAGGCGATCTGGGTCCTTCTTGCTTGCTGTCGGCGGAGGGGCGGGCGGAGCAACTCCTTGCGTAGCCGAATGAGGTGGGCCTGCGTCTTTGCCAGCCTCGCCGACCGGCGACGTCGACGCTGGCGCGGGGGGCGGTTTCGGAAGAGGTGGCAGCGTCATTGCCGCCGCGATGATTTCTTTGTGGGCCTCGAACGCCTCCGGGCGATCGGTGCCTTGCGCGGCGAACGGCTCTTTTCGGCTGTTGGAGCTGGGCCCGAAGCCAAAACGCGGCACGACGATGGAGCCTGGCCGCAACAGATCAATCGAATCACCGAAACAGTACAGACGCGGATCGATCGCCTCTTCGTAGAGCTCGCCCGGCTGCAGATAGAGCTCGCGTGGAAGTGGAAAGGACGAAGGCACCATCGCGCGCGGCAGCGAGCACTTCTTCACCGAATTCGCTGTCTTGCCGTCGTACCTCGTCGACTTCAGATCGAACGACAGCAGCCGCATGTCAGCGGGGATGCGAATTGGCGACTCACCCGTGTTCTCGATGCGCACGACCCAGGGCGGGTCGGGTGAAAGCGCTGTCACCGTGAGGGTCACGGGCAATTTCGACTTCTTCGGCTTCGGCTGCCAAGCCGGTGTCTTCACTGGCGGCGTTGTGGGGGCGGCGCCTTCTGCGGCGGGCTTTTGGGTCGGCTCGTCAGCCAATGTTTCGGTCGAGGCCGTTGCCGAGGCAGCGAGCGCCAAAGCCGCGAGCCATGCACGTTTCGGGAGGGCAGATCGAGCACCCATTCGAGAAGTACGTGTAGCTCACTCTCGTTCGGCGCTCTACCCTCCTCGCGTGGTTCACTTCGTGCCGAAGGCACTCCGTAGACCTCCCTGGACTCCGTCCACTACGTGGACTCCGTCCACTATGGTTCTCTCCGGCGTTTACGCCATCGTCGACGTCACCACGCTCGACCGCATGGGGCTCGATGCCGTCGCTTTTGGTCGAGCCTTGCTTACGGCTCCCTTGGCCGCGCTGCAGCTCCGCGCAAAGGACGTGTCAGGGGCCCGCATGAGCTCGCTCGCGCGTGAGCTCGGCGCGCTGTCGCGCGCGGCTTCGGTTCCGTTCTTCGTCAATGACCGAGTCGACGTCGCGCTCTTGGTCGGCGCGGGCGTTCACCTCGGCCAAAGCGACATCTCTCCGCGAGATGCGCGCGAGCTCGCCGAGCGCGCTGGGCGCCCACTGACGATTGGTTTCTCGACCCACGACGAAGCCCAGGCTGCGGCCGCGCTGGAGATGCCGATCGACTACCTCGCGCTGGGGCCTGTGTTCGAGACCACCAGCAAGCAGCGACCCGACCCGGTGTTGGGCGCGGAGCGCGCATGTCGCATCGCAGACGCGATTCGCGCTCGGCGTTCAGCGCTGCCGCTGGTCGCCATCGGCGGCATTGGCCCTTCTCGCTTCGCAGAGCTCGCGAGAGGTTTCGACGCAGTCGCGCTGATCGGTGCGCTTCTCCCGAAAGCCAGCTCGAACCCAGCTGAACGGGCCGTCGCCTTGAGCTCGGCGTTTGCTGGAGCCGGCGCATGAGCTTCATCCTGTTCGCTGCATGTGCCAGTGCCCTCGCCGCTGGCGCGGGCTTCTTTGCCGCGCGCCGCTCCCAAAAGAATGGCGGGCTGGCCGACGAGCCCCAGTCATTGCCCGCGCCAGTCGAGATATCTGCCGACCAGCAGGCGATGGCGCGCGCGCTGCCGCTTCAGCTGGGTGACGTCGTCAGCGTCGAAGAAGACGCGGCCGGTGCCGCCGTCGCAGCTCGGATGACGCACAGCGATCGCTGGCTCGAGGGTGGCATCGCGATCTTCGATGGCGCCGAGGTCGTGGCCGCCGTGTTCTTGGCGCCCGAGGGCGATCGCCAAGAGGCGGTGGTCGCCTTCGCGGCGCCGCGGCGAGAGATCGGCTGGCTGTCGCCGATCGCCGCCGAGGTCGGCTCGGAGGCGCCCACCGCCATCGAGCTCGGTGGTGTGGTGCTCTCTCGCAAACGGCGACTCGCAGTGCGGTTCGAGCGCATCGGCCGGGCCGCGCCACGGCTCGGTGAGTCGGGCATATTTGCCGAATACGAGGCCTCCGGCGAATTGATGGCTGTCATCATTCGCGGGCAGTCGAGCACGCTTGCCTGGCTCGGCCGGCGCTACCAAGAGGGCCACTACGATCGCATGGGAAGTGGAAACGCACCGTGATGCACAGCGAGCTGGACGAACCAGTCGACGAAAAGCAGGCCCTTCTTGCTGAGCTGGCTGCCATGCTCGAGCGCTACTTTGCGTTCGAAGAATATGGCCGGCTGGCGGTCGAGGTCGCGCGCGACGAGGCAGGCGCCTTGCTGGTCAAAGACGTCGTCGTCGATCAGCTGACAGGCGATGAAGCAGCCGTCGAGCGAGCGTTCCAGAGCCCCGAGCTCCGGACGTTCGTGCCAGCGCTCGCGCGCGCCGTCGAGACGCTATGTTTGCTCGATTCCGCGGAGCTGGCGCTGGTGGGTGGTGGCACCTTCGTGCACGTGCCGACGGAAGATCACCCGGGTGGGCCGCGCGTCGCATTTCTCGCGGGTCTGATACGTGCGCCAAGCCTGTCGTTCGATGCGCGTCGCGACGAGAGCTTGGCTGCCATGCGCGCGCACGCAGCCGAGCTCGAGGCCAGCGTCGGCCTCTCGGGCAGCGCGGCCGCAACGACGGACATGGTGGAAGGCACCGTCGTGTTCTCGACCGATGGCGTCGACTTCGCGCGCGCTCGGCAAGTCGTGATCGGGTCCTTTTCGCGCGCCCATCGCTCGTGGGTCTGGGGTGGCGACAATCCGTCGCTATCACCCGAGGCGCGCAAGCGTTGCAAGGCGCTGCTCGACAGTCTTCCGGATCGCGCGCCGTGGGAAATCACCACACCAGGTTTCCCAACCGATGAGCCGACAGCTTGGGCGCTCGGGGCTTGGGTGGCGCATCTCGGTGGGCTCGAGGGCACGTTCCGCGTCGCGGCTGGGTCGAGCGGCTTCGTCGTTTTGGGGCTGTCAGGCGTCGAGCGCACGCGCGGCGCCTGAGCTACCCAGATCCAGCACGAGACGTGTCAGCGACAGCGTAGGTGAGGCATTGGCTGTCTCGATTTCGCTGGCGACCTCGAGCGCGAGATCATGCCCAGCGGCGAGCTCTGCAGCTCTGTCCGGCTGGCGCGCCACGCGCTCGCGTGCGGCGCGGGCCAGATGGGCTGCCAGCGAGAGCACGTAGGCGCGGGTCTGCCCGCGATCCGGGCCGGCTTGCTCGCCGAACGCGGCAGCGACCCCGGGGCTCGGGGTGCGCGCGGCCCGCAAGATTGCCTCCACGAAGGCGCGTCTTTTGCCGGCGAGCTCCGAATCGCGGTGCTCGAGCGCGGCCGAGACGCTGCCTTCGCCGAGCGCGACGAGCTCGTCGAGCTCGGTTTCGCCGACACCTGCCTCGAGCAGCAGCTTCTGCATGACCTTTGTAGGCAACGCAGCGAAGCGCACCGGTATGGAGCGCGAGCGAATCGTCGGCAGCAACCGATCTGGTCGCGACGTGAGCAAGATGAAGTGCGTGCCAGGGCGGGGCTCTTCGAGCGTCTTCAAGAGGGCGTTGGCCGCGCCGGTGCCGAGCTCGTCCGCGCCGCGCACGATGAACACGCGGGCGTCGCCCTCGCTCGGCGCAAAACCCACTTGCGGCAGCACGATTTGCCGAATCTGTTGGATCGAGATTTCGTTCTTTTCTTCGGCCTTCTTGCCGCGATCGTCGCGCAGCAGATCCGCATACAGACCGCGACCAAGCAGCACGACGTCCGGGTGCAAGGGCACGTTCGGCTTCGACTCGGACAGGGTGATCGCGCGGCGACAAGCGTCGCAGCGTTCACAACCGATATCGCTCTCGGTGCACACCAGCGCTTGTGCGAAGCGAAACGCAGCCAGCTCTTTGCCCACGCCCGCCGGGCCCTCGAAGCGGTACGCGTGATGCGCACGCTTCGACGTGAGCGCCCGCTCGAGCGTCTCGACTGCGGTCGGTTGACCCAGGACGCTCGCGAAGCTCACCGCCGCCCTCGCACCGGCCGCGCCTTCTTGGCAGCCGGCTTTGCTTTTGCCTTGGGCATGCGCTTCGCGACTGCCTTCTTCTTCGGCTTCCCAACTGCCTTCTTCTTGGGCTTGGTCAGGGGCTTCTTCTTCGGCTTGGCGACGGCCCCCCCCCTGGGTGCAGCCTTCGCGACCTTCTTCTTCGGCTTCGCTTTGCTCTTCGCGACAGCGATCTTCTTGGGTGCCGCTTTCTTGGTCGTCGTGCCCTTTTTCTTGGGCTTCGGCAGGGCGGCCTTCTTGGCCTTTTTGACGACCTCGTTTTTCGCCGAAGCGGGCCTCGGCTTGGCGTTCTTCGTCACAGGCGCGAGCGCGAGATCTTCGCGAACCTCGAGGCCGCGCACGCGCTTGAACAGCTCTTCGACCAACGGGGTGAGACCGTCTCGTGTGGCGGCGCTCAACAGGCGCAGCTTTTTTCCGAGCTTGGCGAAGCGTTGCTCGAGCTTGGGAAAGGCTTCTGCCACCTCGGGAATGTCGGATTTCGACAGCACCACCACCTCCGGGCGTGTGGCGAGCTCGGGGCTGAAGCGAGCCACCTCTTTGCGGAGCGCCTTGTAGTCGGCGACTGGCTCTCGGCCCTCGGCCGGATCGAGCGTCACCAGGTGAAGCAGTACGCGCGTGCGTTCGACATGCTTCAAGAACTCGGTGCCCAGGCCGATGCCTTCGCTGGCACCCGGGATCAGGCCAGGAATATCGGCTACCACGAAGCGTGCGCCGCCTTGCTGTGGACCGCCGTATACGTCGACGACACCCAACATGGGGATCAGCGTGGTGAACGGGTAGTCGGCGATCTTCGGCCTCGCGTGGCTCACCGTCGAGACGAAGGTGCTCTTGCCGACGTTCGGGAAACCGACGAGGCCCACGTCGGCCATCACCTTCAGCTCGAGGCGCAGGTTTCTCGACTCGCCGGTCTCGCCTTTTTCTGCGCGGCGCGGTGCGCGATCGAACGGGGTCGCGAAATGGATGTTGCCCTTGCCGCCGCGCCCGCCTTTTACCGCGAGGTACTGCTGGCCATGTTCGGTCATGTCGACCAGCAGGTCGCCGGTGTCGTCGTCGAACACCTGTGTGCCGGAGGGCACTCGAATCACGTGATCGCTGCCAGCGCGACCGTACTTGTCACTGCCTTGGCCATGACCGCCGCGTTCGGCGCTGATCGTGCGTTGGTAGACCACGTCTTGCAGCGACGAGAGGCCCTCGGCTGTTTCGATGATGACATCGCCGCCGCCGCCGCCGTCGCCGCCGCTGGGGCCGCCGAAAGGGATGAATTTCTCGCGTCGAAACGCGACGACTCCGTTGCCGCCGTCGCCAGCGACGACACGAATCCGGCAGTGGTCGACGAATCGCATGGCGGTCGGTCTACCACGCGTGCCGAGGCGCCCGAGTAGGTTTGTGGATGGTCCGCGGCCCGGATTGTCACTAGGAGTGAACGGTGGCTGCGCGCGCGCTCGTCCTCGACGATAACCTCGAGCTTGCCGAAAACGTTCGCGACGTGCTCGAGCGGGGCGTGCGCCTGCACGACGCCCCCGGCGCGCGTATCGAAGTCGTGGTCGCGCACGATGCCAAGACGGGGATCAGGCTGGCGACCGAGCGGGCCTTCGACGTGGCCATCGTCGACGTGCGCCTACCGGATGGCTCCGGCGTCGATCTGATCGCCCCGCTTCGCACGCTGATGCCGCATGGCGAGGTGGTGTTGCTCACTGGCAACGCGACGGTCGAGAGCGCGATCAACGCGTTACGGGCCGGCGCGGCCGGTTTCGTGTTGAAGTCGTTCCGCCCGGAGGAGCTTATCGCCACCGTCGAGCTGGCGCTCGAAAAAGGCCGCCTTCGGCGCGAGCGTGAGAAGTACGAGCGGCGCTACGACGCCCTGATGAACGCGACCGAGGTGCTCATCGTCGGGCTCGACGTGCGCGGCGGCGTCGCGTTCTTCAACTCGAAGATGTCGACGTTGCTGGGCGTCTCGGAGGCCGAGGGGACCGGCCGCTCGTTCGTCGACGCCTGGGTCGACCCAGCTGACCGCAAGCGCTTCTTGCTGGCCCTGGCCGACGCCATCGCGGGCGACCCTCCGCGCGAGTTCGAGATTGGCTTGGTCGACGAGCGCGGCGCTTTACGACGCGTTCTCTGGCACCTGACTGGCGTCGGTGAAGAGCGCCCCGGCGTTTCGGACCATGTCTACGGTATCGGCGTCGACGTGACCGAGCGCAGATCGCTCGAGCGCAGAGCCGCCAACGCAGAGGCCTTGAACGCGATGGCGCCACTGGCGCTCGGTCTGGCGCACGAGATCCGCAATCCCCTGAACGCTGCAGTGTTGGAGCTGCATCTGCTCGGTCGGGCCATCGGACGCATCGAAGATGCGGCCGTGCAGCCGGCGATGTTGCGTCGGGTCGAGATCGTGGTCGGCGAGATTCGGCGGCTCGAGCGCCTGCTGACCGAGTTTCTCGAGCTGGCGCGGCCCCGCGCGCCACAGCGCGAGCCGATCGAGCTCGACCGCGTCGTCTCGGAGGTGCTCGACCTGGAGGCCGAGGCGATGGCGGGCTCTGGCGTGACCCTCGAGCGCGACCTCGACGCTGGCGTGCGCGTGCTGGGCGACGTCGAAAAGCTGAAACAAGTGGTGCTGAACCTGGTCGTCAACGCGCTCGACGCGATGCCGGACGGCGGCGGCCTGAGCGCTCGCGTGCATGCGAGCGGGGCTTTTGCCGTGCTGTCGCTCACCGACACAGGCAAAGGAGTCGACGCGAAGATCCTCTCGGACATCTTCGACCCCTTCTTCACCACCAAGCCCGCCGGTACTGGGCTCGGTCTTGCGATCGTCCGCAAGCTGACCGAGCTACACGGCGGTTCAGTCGCGCTGAGCTCGGGCCCAGGCCAGGGCACCACTGCGACCGTCAGGCTCCCGCGAGTGCGGCGGGAGCCGTGACTGGTGGAGCTACCCAACGAGGCGGGAAGGCGGCTTCATTGGCAGGCCCGGCTTTGAGCCAGGTGCCGACGGAATCGCCTTCGGGATGAGCTCGCCTTCGAGGGCAGACAGCGCAGAAAACACGCGATCCATCCCGAAGTCGAGGGCTGCGTCTTTCTGGAACACGGTGGGCACCTTGATCAGCTTGAAGCAGGTCAGCTTGCCGAGGTCGATCTCGCGCTCGAGGAAGGCCTCGAAAGAGCCGTAGCCCTTCGCCTGGAAGAGCTCGCGGATCTGGATGTCGCTCAGCAAGAGGCCGATATCGTAAAAGCCGCGGTCGAGGCGCTTGCGCAGCGTGCGGATCTTCTGCGTTTGGTTGTGCAGATCGCCGATCTTCTGCTTGATCTCTTCTGCGCCGCTGGGCGTGCGGATGGTCGCGCGCGCCGAGCCAGGGGGTGCCGGCTCTGCGGCCCGAGCACGGGCCTCGGCAGCGTGTTTTGCGGCGTGGCGGGCAGCCCAGGGAGCTGCCCCGCGCAGGCCCAGCTTGCGCTTGGGGTTCTGCGGAGCTTGAGCGGCTGCCTTGGCGTCGCCCTTGGCGTCGCCCTTGGCGTCTTTGGCGCCTGCGGCCTTCTTGCCAGCGGGCTTACCAGCAGCAGCGGCTTTTGCCGGCTTCGGGGGGGCCTTCTTCGCGTCCTTACCAGTCTTCGCCTTGGACATCGGGGATTCTTGCTCTCTCTCAACGCCCAGAGGGGCTCAGCCAGATGCCCAAAGGGCAAATCATGAAGGCTCCGCTTACCAAATTTTCAGCCCGATCGTCCAGTCTTCTTCGCGGTTTCGTGCGTCTTGTGGCGCCCCGGGCCGTGGTAGGACCAGCACATGAGCCAAGCTGGGCCCACCGATACCGCTTCCCAGGCACCCCGCACCGAGGGCAGCCGAATCGCCGTTGTGGTGAACGGTAACGCCAAGAGCGTCAGCAGCGAGGTCATCGCCACCCTCGACCAGATCCTCGAGGGCGGCGACCTCTACATTTCCCGCCGAGTCGAGGACAGCGAAGCGATCGCCGCCACCCTGCTCGACCGCGGCTACGACACCATCCTGACTGGGGGCGGCGACGGGACCTTCACAGTGGTCGTGACCGCCGTGGTCAAAGCGGCTCGACTTCGGGGCATTCAGCCGCCTCGCTTCGGCCTCCTCCGTCTTGGCACCGGTAACTCGCTGGCGTGGGTCTTGGGAGCCAGCCAGATGGGCTCGGGCGCCCGCGCCGCGCGCGCGCTGTCTGCTGACGTCGCCCGTCTTCGCGCCGACGCCGGCAGTCGGCCGCTACCGCTGGTCGAAGTCGAGGGCATGCTCTCACCGTTCTGTGGCTTCGGCATCGATGCCAACGTGCTGCACGACTACACGCAGACGAAGAGCTTCTTCGCGCGGACGCCCTTCGCGCGGGCTGCCGCCGGGATCGCCACCTACGCAGTCGCTGCCGCGACGCGGACCATCCCCGAATACTTGTTCAAACAAACGCCCCATTGCCGCGTGATCAATCGCGGCCGCGACGCCTACCGCATCGGGCCGAGCGGGGCTCCTCTGGGCGGGCCGCTGCGCAGCGGCGCCGTGCTCTACGAAGGGCCCGCCACTATCGCCGCGCTCTCAACGATTCCCTACTACGGCTTCGGATTTCGCGTGTTCCCTTACGCAGAAGAGCGACAGGGTTACATGCAGCTCCGCGTGTCGACCATCTCCAGCGTGATCTTCGTGCGGCACTTCTCCGAGATCTGGCGCGGCACTTATTACAATCCGGAGGTGCTGTTCGACTTCTATGTCGACGCTGTCGACCTCGAGCTCGACCCAGCGACCAACTTTCAGATCGGGGGCGACATCATGGGCGAGCGCACACGCGTGTCTGCGAAGCTGACTGATCCAATCCGCGTGGCCGACTTCTACTCGCCGCCGCGCGCCT
>Ga0163144_10011048_pt1 | contig 19151 bp, 13 predicted proteins | sample OliLak19BULKMAT1_FD_123175 | JGI IMG/M metagenome (GOLD analysis project Ga0163144, IMG submission 123175) | Freshwater microbial mat bacterial communities from Lake Vanda, McMurdo Dry Valleys, Antarctica - Oligotrophic Lake LV.19.BULKMAT1 | ecosystem: Environmental > Aquatic > Freshwater >... | reverse complement strand
AGGATTAACAGAATTTTTTTCGTGAGAGTCTGAAAATATCTGAAGTAGGATTTGTAGGATTAACAGGATTTCTTACTTAGCTTTCCCCCCTAGTCTAAGCGTCTTTACACACAACAGCAAACTAGTCTGACACATCTCGCTCAGATTGAAGATAGTGTATGATTATGCTCTAATTATCAAATTTTATTTTATATACGATTCTTTCTTGTTAATCCGAAAATGTCTGAAGCAGGATTTGTAGGATTGGAGGATTAACAGGATTTTTTTCGTGAGAGTCCGAAATTGTCTGAAGTAGGATTTTTAGGATTCTAGGATTAACAGAATTTTTTTCGTGAGAGTCTGAAAATGTCTGAAGTAGGATTTGTAGGATTAACAGGATTAACAGAATTTTTTTCGTGAGAGTCTGAAAATATCTGAAGTAGGATTTGTAGGATTAACAGGATTTCTTACTTAGCTTTCCCCCCTAGTCTAAGCGTCTTTACATACAATAGCAAACTAGTCTGATGCGTCTCGCTCAGACTAAAGATAGTGTATGCTTATACTATAATTATCAAAATTTTATTTTATATTTGAGTTTAAACACTTCGTGAAGTTTACACTTAGCTAGACAATAAGTGTAGTTGAGGGATAAACGTAAGTTTTAAGGAAAAAAATGTGAGCTTGTATTTATATTTATGTTGGCAAACATTATTTAAACTCATAAATATCACATGGAAAAAGAAACACTTGAACTCGAAGGGCTACAAAAAATCAGAATAGATTTCGCCTATCTTATTTCTGCATTCAGAGAGATGCTCCAATCACTAGGCGAAGAAGAATTGGCAGTCATGATTCCCTTAGAAAATAAGCAACCTTTAGTAAGTCATGATAAGGTTTCAGATGTAAAAGTAGCACAAGCCATAGGAATTTGCTTTGAGCTACTTAATTCGGTGGAAGAAAACGCTACCACTCAATTTCGTCGAAAAGCAGAAACACTGTTCGGATTAGAAACTACCCGTGGGTCATGGGGCGAAACTTTGAAATTATGGAATACATCTGGGATTAAAGAACAGGAAATAGCAGATTTATTGCCTAAAATCAAGGTAATGCCTGTACTGACTGCACATCCCTCAGAGGCAAAACGGCTGACGGTATTAAATATTCACCGAGAGCTTTACGTACTCTTAGTAAAAAACGAAAACCCGCTTTGGTCTAACTCAGAACGTACTCTGATAAAGCAAGAAATCAAAAGTTTGTTAGAACGCTGGTGGCGTACAGGAGAGATTTATCTACAAAAACCAAGATTGGAGGATGAACGCAGTAACTTGATGCATTATTTTGAAAATGTATTCCCAGAAGCCTTGCGTTTAGCAGATCAGCGTTTACTAGATGCTTGGAAATACACAGGGTTTTCCGAAAAAAATCTGGAATGGCCAGAACAATTTCCTAAACTAGCATTTGGAAGTTGGGTAGGTGGCGATAGGGACGGTCATCCTTATGTAACGCCAGAATTTACCGCCTCTACCCTGAAACTGCATCGTGAAGTAGCATTGAAAATTATGAGGAAAGAACTGGTTCAGTTAGCCAAAGAACTCAGCTTTTCAGAATACCTAAATAAAATCTCACCAGAGTTTCTTGCTGATTTAAAGGTAATTGCTGAAAAATTCGGCGAAGCTGGTCAAAAGGCCTTTAATCGCAACCCCTCCGAACCCTTACGTCAGTTCATTAATTTGTTAATTATACGTTTAGATAACACCCTAGAAGAACGGTTTGAACTCGATGAGGATTGCTATTATCGCAGGTCAAAGAATTTAGCGGTAGAATTAAAAAAAATAAGAACTGTTTTAATCCACTTAGGAGCAAATCAAATAAATAAAGAATACCTATTTCCGATAGAACGCTCCCTTGATTGCTTTGGTTTTCATTTAGCAAAGCTTGATATTAGACAGAACAGTGAATACCATGAAAAAGCCATTAGCCAGATACTCCAAGCCTCAGGCTTTGCGGATGCTGACTATGCAAGTTGGAATGAGGAAAAAAGATTATCTTTCATTAATCAAGAATTACTAAGTAACCGCCCTTTCCTTGTAGCTGGCACTTCATGTGGACTAGAAGCAGATAATGTTCTAGGATATTTTAGGGAAGTTAAAGAATATGTAACCTTACATGGGGCTGATGGTATAGGCTCTGTTATTATCAGCATGACTCGCAGTTTGAGCGATTTACTTGTTGTTTTTCTATTCTTGCGTGAAGTCGGTCTAAAAGACACTAATCTGCCCGTTGTACCATTATTAGAAACCATTGATGACTTAGTAGCTGGGCCTAAGATACTGGAAGCATTTTTGACCCATCCAACAGTTCAAGAAATACGAAAAGCTAAAGAAACGTTTATACAAGAGGTGATGCTAGGGTACAGCGATAGTAATAAGGATGGCGGAATATTAACCAGCCGATGGACTATTTATAAGGCAGAAGAAAATCTTACAGAAGTAGCTCGTCAACTTGGAATCCAACTTTGTTTTTTTCATGGTCGTGGTGGAACTATAAGTAGAGGAGGTGGAAAAATTCATCGTTTTCTGGAAAGCATGCCATCTGGCTCTATGAGTGGCCAAATCAAAATGACGGTACAAGGTGAGACCATTGCCGATCAATTCGCTAATCGTATAAATGCCTGTTATAATCTGGAGATGATGATTTCTGGTACAGCTCGCCAAGCGATGATATCTCGCAATAAGGTTAGAGACCAAAAATTATATGATATTATGGATTGTCTTGTAGAAATGTCTCGAAATAATTATAGACAATTGTTGGATCATCCCAAGTTTATAGAATTCTACAGCCAAGCTACCCCAATAGATGTACTGGAACAGAGCAAGATAGGTTCTAGGCCAGCACGTAGAACTGGACAGAGGTCGCTCAATGATCTTCGTTCCATACCTTGGGTATTCAGTTGGAATCAATCAAGGTTTAACCTTACTGGATGGTTTGGAACTGGTGCTGCACTTGGTAAGTTTGAAGAACAGTACCCAGAAGATTTTGAGTACCTAAAAACTGCTGCACAAGAATGGCTCTTCCTAAAATATGACCTGATTCAAATAGAGACGAATCTTTTGAATTCAGATACTGAGGTCATGAAGGCCTTTGCCGATTTAGTTCATGACCCTAATGTCAGAACTGAGCTGATGGAACTGATATTAACTGATTATGAACTCTGTCTAAAACAGATTGATAATCTGATGAGTGAATCAGTAGAAAAACGCAGAATCTCTATACTAGAAAACAACAAACTTAGAAAAGAGGCATTAGGCGTATTGCACGTGATTCAAATACAATCGTTAAAAGAATGGAGAAAGTATAACAAAATCGACTCAAAGGAGACCAATCAATTGTTGTTAATGCTTTTATTATTAGTTAATGCTTTAGCTGGTGGGTTAAAAGGTACTGGTTAAAAAATAAGGTATAATACTTAATCTTTTGTCAGTTTTAACTAAACCATTATTTACTATGAGTCTATATATTTGCTTGGCAGACTAACTCATAGCTTAGGAGATAATAACTAAACATTAGGTCAAATTATGGAATTAGGCGTTTTCATATTCATTCAAAAATATAAATAATAGATGTTTTTCAAAAAATCCATCATTGCACTCACAGGTTTATTTCTATGTACTTTCTTAGTTGTACACCTCTCTGCAAATTGTATTTTATTGTTACCAGGGCATATTGCCAGAGATTTATATAACTCCTACTCAACACTGTTACGAGAAAGTCTCTTAATCAAGGTCATAGCTTACGTTCTGTATGTATCTATTATTCTTCACGCATTTTATGCTCTATTGATAACACTCATAAATCGCAAGGCGAAACCTCAGAAATATATTATAAATAACTCTAAAGAAAATAGTACTTGGGCTTCACAAAATATGGGAATCTTAGGAACGCTTATTTTGATTTTTATCATTATCCACCTTGCTAATTTTTGGGCACGTATCAAACTTGGATTAGGAGAAGAAGTAGATCTTGATGCTTATGGAAATAAAGATGTGTATGAGGTAACCTATAGCCTATTTCAAAATATCTACTTTGTCATCTTCTATACGCTTATTTCTATTCCGTTGGCACTTCACTTGCACCACGGTTTAAAAAGTGCCTTTAAAACTTTAGGGTTTTACCATAAAAAAGGTTTGAAGATTATAGCAAAAATATCCTTACTATATGCTATCATAGTGGGTATTGGTTTTGGCATCATTCCTTTTATTGTATATCTCAAATAACTAGAAGATGAAATTAGATTCAAAAATACCAGAAGGAAAACTCGAAGATAAATGGCGTAACTATCAAGTGAAGTCGCAGTTAATCAATCCAGCAAATAAGAAAAAGCTTACTATCATTGTTGTTGGTTCTGGATTATCTGGTGCTGGTGCAGCTTCTACTTTAGCCGAATTAGGCTATGACATAAAATGTTTTTGCTACCAAGATTCAGCCAGACGAGCACATTCTGTAGCAGCTCAAGGCGGAATAAATGCAGCTAAGAACTATCAGCATGATGGCGATAGTGTGTATCGCATGTTTTATGACACTTTGAAAGGTGGTGATTTTAGATCACGTGAAGCCAACACCTACCGATTAGCAGAATTATCTGCCCCACTTATTGATCATTATGTACAGCAAGGTGTGCCTTTTGCACGAGAATACGGAGGCACTTTAGTCAATCGAAGTTTTGGTGGTGTCCAAGTGCAGCGTACATTTTATGCTCGTGGACAAACAGGACAGCAATTGCTTTTGGCTGCTTATTCACAGTTATATAAAATGGTTCGTGCCAAAAAAGTAGAAATGTTTCCACGTAGCGAAATGCTAGACTTAGTGGTCATAGACGGAAAAGCAAAAGGCATTATTATTAGAGATTTAGTTACTGGTGAATTAAAGCGTTTTGCTGCTGATGCCGTTGTGTTAGCCACTGGAGGTTATTCAAGGGTTTTTCGCCTTTCTACCCTAGCCATTGGGTGCAATGGCAGTGCTATATGGAAAGCACACAAAAAAGGAGCTTTATTTGGAGCACCAAGTTTTACTCAAATTCATCCTACAGCACTGCCACAATCTAGTGAAGCCCAATCCAAACTCACATTAATGTCTGAATCTCTAAGGAATGATGGCAGAATTTGGGTTCCAACACAAAAAGAAGATTCACGAAAAGCCAATGATATTCACGAAGAAGAACGTGATTATTACCTAGAAAGACGGTACCCTAGTTTTGGGGATTTAGCACCCAGAGATATTGCCTCACGTGCAGCAAAAGAACGTATTGATGCTGGTTTTGGAGTAGGACGTTTAAAGAATGCTGTTTACCTAGATTTTAAGCACGCTATTGAAAGATTTGGACTAGAAACCATAAAAGATAGGTATGGCAACCTATTTACTATGTATAAAAAAATTACTGGCATTGATGCCTATAAAGAGCCTATGCAAATATCACCTGCAGCTCATTTTTCAATGGGTGGACTTTGGGTAGATTACGAATTAATGACAACTATTCCTGGCCTATATGCCATCGGAGAATGTAATTTCTCAGACCATGGTGCAAACAGATTAGGGGCTAACTCATTGTTGCAAGCAAGTGTTGATGGTTACTTCATACTGCCCAATACCATCAACAACTATTTAGCTTCTGAAATAAAAACAGATCATCCAACAACAGCACATCCAGAATTTGAGAAAGCAGAAAAAGAAACCAAAGCATTCATAGAAAAAGTTCTTGGGATAAACGGAACAAAAACAGTGGATTATTTTCATAGAGAGCTAGGTAAAGTGATGTGGCAAGAATGTGCTATGAGTCGAAATAAGTCAGGCTTAGAAAAAGCCATTTCTCAAATTAAAACGATTAGAAGTCAGTTCTGGTCTGATGTGAAAGTAACAGGAGATGACAAAGAAATGAATACTGAGCTAGAAAAAGCATTGCGTTTGGCTGATTTTATTGAATTAGGTATTTTGATGTGTACCGATGCTTTAGAGCGTGAAGAGTCTTGTGGTGCACATTTTAGAGAAGAGTTTCAAACTGAAGAGGGTGAGGCTGTTCGCATAGATAAAGATTATTCCTATGTGTCTGCTTGGGAATATAATAAGGGTGATTTTAAATTACATAAAGAGGCATTAGCGTTTGAATTTGTGAAACCTTCAGTGAGAAGCTATAAATAATATATCATGAAAGTAACATTCAAGATTTGGAGACAGGAAAGTCCAAAAGACAAAGGAGCCATAAGAGTATATGAAGTAGATGGTTTAACTGACGATATGTCTTTTTTAGAGGCCTTAGACCATTTGAACGAATTATTGGTTCTTAAAGATGAGAAAGTAATTGCCTTTGAATACGATTGTAGAGAAGGCATTTGTGGGCAATGTGGTGTATTCATCAACGGTCGTGCTCATGGCCCACATGATAACATAACGACTTGTCAATTACACATGCGAAGTTTTAAAGATGGTGATACTATTGTAGTTGAGCCTTGGAGAGCGGCTGCATTCCCTGTAATAAAAGATTTAATTGTAGATAGGTCTGCCTTTGACCGAATTATAGAGCAAGGTGCTTACATAAGCACAAAAACAGGAACTGCTCCAGAAGCCAATGCCATTCTAGTGCCTAAGGATATTTCAGACCGTGCCATGGATGCGGCTGCCTGTATTGGTTGTGGTGCATGTGTGGCTACCTGCAAGAATTCTTCTGCCGCTTTATTTACTTCCGCAAAGATTAACCACCTGAATAGCTTACCCCAAGGCAAACCTGAGCAGCATAAACGTGTGCAAGAAATGACCCATCAAATGGAGATTGAAGGTTTTGGTAACTGCACATTCACTGGCGCATGCGAAGTAGAATGTCCTCAGGGCATTTCTATCATCAATATTGCAGAGATGAATGCAAGAAGAATGAAGGCTAATTGGCTGGGATGAGGTCAATCTACTTTAAAAAGTGCAAAATACGTTCGGTAAAAGGACGCAAAATCAGTCATCAAAGCCCAAAGGTGCTAAGTCTAAGCTCTCCACAAAAAAGTCTATGCGCCGAACCACATTGTCGGGCGATACTAGTTCTTCAAGTGGCTCTGTGAGGCTGCAAGTCTCCCTGTTTTTTCCTGTAATAAATTTCATTCTACAAGTTAGGGAGTTTTCTTGGATTTGTGCTATCTTTGAAGTGTGCAGTTCTTAGACAGACTGCCGTTATAGCCAATTTTAAAAACGACAACAATGGGAATATTAGACAACATGTTCAAATGGTTTACCGCAAAAGACAATGACGGTAAAGAAATTAATCTTGGTTATGTTTTAGATGGTGAGCCACACACAATTCAAGATATTGAAAACGTATTTAAAGCGTTTCAACTTGACACATACTTTGACGTCATAAAACCTCTTATTAGACCGAAAATTGATTTGACACTTACCCCGGTTGACGAATCAACATTTGAGAATGCAAAATCTAAAGTTGGTGGACAACCTCATTTGACAAAAGAACAAAAGTGGCCAAAAAACGAACTTGGAAAATCCTTATCGTTTATTGGACAGCTAAACTTTGAAGAAGTGTCAAAATATGACCAATCTGGATTATTGCCGAAACATGGACTACTCTCATTTTTCTATTGTGCAGAACAAGAAACTTGGGGTTTTGACCCCAAAGACGGACAGCGTTTTAAGGTTCAATATTTTGACGAAATAAGCGAATTGGTAAAACAAAACTTCCCGACAGATTTAGAATCACATTCAATTTTCAAGCCCAACGTCCTGACTTTTTCCTCAAGTTTAAGTATCCCGTCTTGGCAGGAAGATTCAATTGATGGATTAATTCAAGATGAAGATTCGGACAATTATATGGAAGCGAGTAGCGGTTCTGATAATCAAATTTTTGGTTACGCAAACTGTGTTCAAGGGACAATGGAACTTGAATGTCAACTTGTGACAAATGGACTTTTTTGTGGTGATTCAACTGGTTATGAAGACCCTAAAAGAGAAGAACTTGAAATTGGAAAAGAAGACTGGATTTTATTACTACAACTTGACTCCGAGGAAGATAAAACAGGAATGATGTGGGGCGACAGTGGACGAATATATTTCTGGATTAAGCATCAAGATTTAGCAAATAAGGCCTTCGACAAGACATGGTGTATTTTACAATGCCATTAGACATGAAAAGAAAAACTGGCTATAACAGCACCTACAAGAAATTGGCGGTTCAGTGGTTAAATGAAGCTTTGTGCTTCGTATCAAGTTTTGTGGTGGCAGACAGTTTAGTGCTTCGAAATCCGCTTCTTCGCCAAGCACCAAAACGTTAGCGGAAACCCTAAGGACGACACAAAACAAAAAATTAATTGACAGATAATGCCAGACTTTAAAATTGAAAAAAGGACAATTAAGGGCAAGGACTACTTAAAAGTTTATTTGCGTGACAAAACAAAATTTGACACAGTAAGAACTTTGTTATCATCTCTTCAGTCTGTAAAATATGCAAATATCACAGAAAATAATGAAACTGATTTGACAGTATATCCATCAAAACTGTATTCAGCAGACGAGACAATTCACGAATTAGAAGTTTCACTAAATAATTTCTATTTAGGTAGTCCACTTGACCCCATTATTCAAGATAACGGACTATCAAATATCAGTGAAAAAGCATATTTTCAAATACTTGACAAAATTGTAACATATGGTCAGAACCTTGAAAAATATAGAGACTTGTATGACAAGTTTGACGAAGAAGGATTTAGAAACTTCTTTCTACCGCATCTAAATTCAATTTCAACCAGCCATTCAGCAACTGGAGAAACATTTAATAAAATTGGGAAGACAGATATTTTAATTCAAGACGAAAACGGACAAAATGTTTTTATAGCCGAGTGCAAACTTTGGAAAGGAGAAGGTGAAATAGAAAACGCATTAAATCAACTACTCGACAGGTATGTAACTTGGAGAGACGAGAAAGTAGCTTTAATTTTCTTCAACAAGACAGTTAAAAAGTTTAGCGACATTTTAGACAAGGGCGTTGAATCGTTGAAAAAGCATAAGAATTTTAAGTCTTTCATCGGGCAACGACGTTCCACTTCGTATTCATTTTTATTTACGAACCCAGACGATAACGCAAAGACAATCAAACTAGAATTGATGTTTTTTAACTGTTTATAAAATGAGTATTTGGACAAGACAAAATACCGAACCAACAAGAAGGGCATCCGCTAACAGCATCTACAAAAAGTTGGCGGTTCAGTGGTTAAATGAAGCTTTGTACTTCGTATCAAGTTTTATGGTGGCAGACAGTTTAGTGCTTCGAAATCGCCAACTTCTTGTAGCTGCAAACCGTCAAACTGTCTAAAAACCCCCTTAGGAGATTCTATCAAGAGTGCATAAGCCTGTGGTGAATCGCACATCTGGGTCAAGCTACTTTAAAAAGTGCAAAATACGTTTGGTGTAAGAGCTTAAAATCAGTCATAAAAGCCCAAAGGTGCTAAGTCTAAGCTCTCCACAAAAAAGTCTATGCACCGAACCACATTGTCGGGCGATACTAGTTCTTCAAGTGGCTCTGTGAGGCTGTAAGTCTCCCTGTTTTTTCCTGTAATAAATTTCATTCTACAAGTTAGGGAGTTTTCTTGGATTTGTGCTATCTTTGAAATGTATAGTTTTTAGACGGACTGACATTAGCGGTCATTGTAGCGAACCGCAAAACCGACCGACAAACCGACAATTATAGAAATAAAAGTTGTAAATTTGGAAATTAATAAAATTGGAAAAGATGATAGCGGAAAAGACATTAAACCAAACTCTTCACATAGCAAAATTTGCTAAAAAAGACGAATTCTATACCCAACTATCAGACATTGAAAGTGAATTGAAACATTACGAAAAACATTTTAAAGATAAAGTTGTTTTTTGCAATTGTGACGACCCAAGAAATAGTAATTTTTTCAACTATTTTGCCTACAACTTTGAAAAGCTAGGCTTAAAAAAGTTGATAACAACCTGTTATAAAAATCAAGAAACAGATTTATTTATTCAAGAAGAAGCTGAAAAAGCAGTTTTCCTTGAATATTATGGAGATAAAAATGGAAATAAAATTCCTGATGCAGAAGAAATTGGTTTAAAACCACTAAATGGTGATGGCGATTTTCGTAGTAAAGAAAGTATCGACTTGCTAAAGCAAGCTGATATTGTCGTTACTAATCCGCCATTTTCTTTATTTAGGGAATATGTTGAACAATTAGTAAAATACGAAAAAAAGTTTCTAATAATTGGAAACATTAATGCCATAACCTACAAAGAAATCTTTAAACTAATCAAAGAAAATAAGGCTTGGTTAGGCATAAATATGGGAAGAGGTATTTCGGGTTTTATAGTTCCCGAGCATTATGAACTATATGGCACAGAAACAAGTATTGATAATTTGGGAAATAGAATAATTTCGCCAAATAATTGTTTGTGGCTAACAAATTTAGACACTTTTAAACGACACGAAGATATTGTTCTTACCAAAAAATATTACGGAAACGAAATCGAATATCCTCATTTCGATAATTATGATGCAATTAACGTAAATAAGACACAAGACATTCCTAAGGACTTTGATGGATTTATGGGTGTTCCGATTACATTTTTACACAAATACAATCCTGAACAATTTGAGTTAATTAAATTTAGAAAAGGTAATGATGAAAAGGATTTATCTATCAATGGTAAGTGTCCATATTTTAGAATTTTAATTAAAAACAAAAGGCTCTAAATATTTCAATACAAAATAATCAATGGCTAAAAAGCAAACAGACCGACTACGTATAGAAAAAGTAAGAGGTCAAGGACCGAAGGAAATATTTGGAGCAAACGCTCAAAAACACGATAAATCAGTAAATAGTTTTTCAAAAGTTGTTTTTGAAACCTTGAAAAAGGATTTTCCTAATCTTGAATTTCGTTTTAGAGATAGCATCACTAAAAAGGAAATTAACGCAAAACTCAACTCTGTTGATGCAAGATTAGGAATAACTGTATTTGTAGGAAACGCGTCAATAAGACCCGATGGTGGAATTATTGAAGTTAAAGGCAAAGATGACGAGTGGCATATTGTATTAGTCTGTGAAGCCAAACATCAAGGAAAAGACATTGAAAATATTAGTAAAGGGATTTTGGTGGGTAAAAATAGCAACCAAGATTTAATGGTTGCAGGTAATGCTATCGAGCGTTCTCATAAAAATATCAATGAAATCAGAAATATAATGATTGACGAAAAGCACTTTCCTTATATTCTGTTTTTACAAGGTTCAAATTTTTTAACAGAACCAACGGCAGTATTGAGACCAAATGGAACTGAAGTAATTTTAAAACACGATGCAGGTTCGTTAAACAGAATTGATAGATTGACTTCTGCAAATTACAGCTTACCTATCAACCAAAATAGTTGCGAAAATATATTCATCACAATTGACGGAAAATCTGTTATGTTACAAGCGGTTCCAATTTATACAAAATCAACAGAATGGACTGTCGAAGAAATGTTACCCATTATGATGAATGTTTCAACAACTTCGTTAAGAATTTTAAGACTAACTGAATAATAAACGGACAAGAAAAACCGTCAAACAAAAACAACGAACGCCTAACAGCAGTTTGGTAAAATGGTGGGTTTAGTGCTAAATTCAACGGCTGTTCTTCGGTTGAATTTTTGTGCAAAACCGAACATTCGTGCTTCGATTTCCGCCACTTCGCCAAGCTACAAACGTCAAATTGTCTAAAAACCCCCTCAGGAGATTCTATCAAGAGTGTATAAGCTTGTGGTGAATCGCACATCTGGGTCAAGCTACTTTAAAAAGTGCGAAATACACTTCGGTAAAAGGACGCAAAATCAGTCATAAAAGCCTAAAGGTGCTAAGTCTAAGCTCTCCACAAAAAGGTCTATGCGCCGAACCACATTGTTGGGCTATACCAGTTCTTCAAGTGGCTCTGTTTTTTCCTATAATAAATTTCATTCCACAAGTTAGGGAGTTTTCTTGGATTTGTGCTATCTTTGGAGTGTATAGTTTTTAGACGGACTGACATTAGCGGTCATTGTAAAGAGACACTACACAAAAGAGAAAAACTATTGAGTGTACCTTTTCTCTTTTAGACATTATACAGTTGAAATTAGTTTTTTTTGTAAAATCAAATTTTATTGTATATTTGTGTATGAATTATTTCATCTGAAAAGCTTATATGAAAATAATCACTGTGAAACATGTGCATTGAACGTAATTGATACTTTGCTTTATAGATAATACCATTTGTTAAATTAATTTCTTATCCTATGCTGAAATCTCACAACATTCTCTTCTGGGTAAGCGGACTTGCTCTAGGTCTGATGGTTTGTGCCTTTTTTTCTTGTCCCCTCTGGAAGGTGGCTATGCCATCCATGTTGTTACTTTCGGTTGTTACCGTAATAATCGGGTTTAAGAAAAAGAAAGAGCTAGAAAACTCCTTATTATGCTCACATTGGACTTGGCACACAAAAACTTTGTTCCACCAGGGTACATCTCAAATTATCGATGTTTCATACATTTGACGTGAATAGTTGACAATCGATAGTTACTGTTATAGTCTCGCAGTGGGGCTGCGTCTCACTATAGCCCGTACTTAAACGCTACAATCCTTGAATTGCCGCAATCGGCGTGTCCTTGTTCTCCGCTCCCGAAAGTTCAAAACCTAGAAAAAGTTTTTCATCAATAGTCAATTTATGGGCAGTAATAACTGCAAGCCAATGCACCAAGACACTGAGCAATCGACAGACACGTCATGACCGAAAAAAACAACGAACCACTAACAGCACCTACCCAAAAGGCGGGTTTTGTGTTCCAAAGACAGATTCAGTGGTTAAATGAAGCTTTGTGCTTCGTATCAAGGTTTGTGCTTAACCGAAAGTCAAGGGCTTTGAAATCGCCTACTTTTTGTAGCTGCAAACTGTCAGTTTAAAAAAGCAACTCTACTAAATAAAACTTGAAATGACAAATACAAAAGAAAACGTAGTTTGGATAACTGGTGCTTCGGCTGGCATTGGCAAAGCCATGGCCTTTGAATGGGTAAGATTAGGATATAAGGTAGTACTTTCAGCCAGACGTAAAGAATTGTTAGAAGCCTTGGCACAAGAGATTAAGAACTCAGGTGGGGAAGCATTGGTAATTCCAGTAGATATTATGGAAGAAAAAGACATTGAAACTGCGGCTCAACAAATAATAACTACATGGGGTCGTCTGGATGTTGTTGTGGCCAATGCTGGTTTTGGTGTGATGGGAGGCATAGAGAAGTTAACAGCCAAAGATTGGAATAGACAATTACAAGGTAATGTTACTGGATTAGCCTTAACAGTTAAATATGCTCTGCCATATTTGAAGCAAAACAAGGGTAGGATTGGCTTAGTGGGCAGTGTAGGAGCTTATCTTCCTAATCCTAATATAGGAGCCTATGGAGCCTCAAAGGCTGCAGTACTTTCCATTGGTCTGACTTTACAGGTTGAATTAATAGGTACTGGTGTAAGTTGTACTACATTGCATCCTGGATTTGTGGTGTCGGAGATAGCTAGAGTTGATAATGAAGGAGTGTGGCATCCTGATCGTACAGATCCACGTCCGAAAAACTTAATGTGGCCTACGGACAAAGCTGCGAAAGTAATGGTGAGGGCTATCATAAAACGGAAAAGAAATTATGTATTTACGAATCATGGAAAAGTGCTTGTATGGTTACAATGCTGGTTTCCTAGCTTGATGAGAACGATTATTTCAAAAGCTCCAAAATTAGAATAACAGAACTCCCACCTCTATTGGTATTTTTTTATGGAATACCAATGGAGGTGAGGATTCTTACAGAATGACAACCTAGTACTGTCATTTCGTAGAAATCTGAAAGTGTGAAAAAGGCTACGCTGTATAGTAGATTCTTGCAGAATGACACACAAAAAAGGGAATATGAAGGCATTACAAAAGCCTGACACTGTTAGCTGTTGCCTTACCCTCAAAAACCTCACGCAAACAGCTTTGCATCCATTGTTCTATTTGGATTTGTTTAGTATCTATTTCTGTTTCTAAAGGTTTTTAAAATCCGCACATTCAATCTTATAAATCAACTTGGAAAAAACTAAATGAATTTATCAAATCAAAGGAATATGAAAAATATTTTAAAGTAATCGAAGAAAAATTAAAAATAGAAGCTAGCTCATAAATATAAGACTTTCCAAGTTTTTGAAACTCAGAAAGTCTTTTTTAAATCAATTTACCTCAAAACTATTTTCTTCTCCACACGCTGATTCTCTACTCCTACTTGCAAGATGTACAAGCCTTTGGGTAGATTTTGTAAAGAAATCTTAATGCGTTCTTCTCCTTTGAGTAACTCATTTAGAGGAGCATTTTGTTCCCATACTTTCTTGCCTCTTGTATCCCAAAGAGATAGATGCCAAGATTTATTGACATAAATAGCATTGTCTATTTCTAGATATACAAAGTCTTCGGTAGGGTTAGGGAAAATCTTAAGGCTTTGTGCCAATTCATTCTCCAAAGCAGTAGGACCGCCCAATTGACCTATATTAATATTATCTATAGCTACGCCTGCTCCATTTTCTGAAATATCAGAAATAAACAAAAACCGAAGCTGTACTTGACATTCACCTGAATAGGCTGCTAAACTATGTGTGGCTGTTTTCCAGTTAGTTTCTTTTCCACTCCAAGCTGCATTAGCAAAGCCAGCATTGGCAAAAGGCAAATTACTGCTATTATTATTATACCAATTCAAGCCTGTACCTAGTCCTCCCACAGTTTGCCAAGTTTGCCCTAAATCAGTGCTTGCTTGTAGTTGTAAGCCATCAAAATCTAATTCTGTATTGATAAAAACAGAGGCACTAATAGTAGGATTGCTGAGACTTCTAAAATCAAAAACAGGGCTGACCAATGATGCATTCTGATTATTACCATAAGTACCATTTAGATTAATTACCCAAGCTTTAGTGCCACTTGCTGCCGCATTGATAATACTTTGGTTAGGAGTACCCCAAGCCCATTGATTGTTAGTGCCACTACTTTGCCATTCAGCTTGTCCTTCTTCAAAACCTTCACTATAAGGATAACTAGTCAGTCCTGATATAGTAGAAAATGTCTGTCTACGGATATTGTTAGAAGGTGTTTGGTCTGTTGTATTATTCAATGCAATCACCGCCTCAAAGGTATAAGTCTGATTTAATTCACTCATATCTACATTAAAAGTACGTGAAACAGCAGAACCAGACGCAATACTTGCGATATTGACACTACCCGTAGAAACTACAGTATTATTGGTGCGGCGAAGTGTGTAGGAAAGCGTAAGGTTAGTTTGTGAGTTACTTCCTTGGTTAAATACACCTATTTCTACAGGTGTGCTACTTGTAAAATCACAAGAACTGAGTGTACTCAAAATGCTCGTAACCAATACATCATTATTAGGTTGTATATTTTCTATACCATTCATGCTGCTTACACCTAGATTACTAGGGTCAAGCCAAGAAGCAAGTGAAGAAGCGACTGTACTTCCTCCATTCCATGAAACAGCCAATCGCCCATAATAATCAGGTGAAGTCAGACTCGTACAAGAAGCGCCTCCTCCTTGCAATTGCCCAATAATCTGTCCACTAGGATTGAAAAGTGGAGAGCCTGAGGAGCCACCTTCTGTGGTAGTATTCTGATCCCAAACTACTCTAAAGTTAGTGGTCCCTGAGCCTGCTTCTCCTAAATAACTTGCAAGCGTAGGTGCGTTGGTATCAATAGAGATTTTTTTGATGTCTCCACTAGGGTGATGAATAGAAACTGTACTTGCAGGAATACTGCTAGAGCGATTCCATCCATTAAAATAAGCATTATAAGAAAAAGGAACTGTAGAATTAAGCTCCATTAGTGCAAAATCAGAGTTTTCATATTTAGAAAGTAGCGTAGCCCCTACTATAGATTGACTAGTACTAGGCGAAGAACTAGGATTAGCACAACCCACCGCTTCAAAATTAAAAATAAACCCCCAAGTATCTACAAATGCACCACTGCCTGATATGCAGTGATTAGCAGAAAGCATCAGTGGTGCTCTATCTTGAGCTGTATTGTTGATGAGGGAAGCCGTACAATGATCTGCTCCTCCTGCATTGGTCAAAATTATTTTTACTACGCCTCTTTTTTCATCTTGCCAATCATTACCTAAGCTACAATTAACGTTGACATTACAGGCACCCGAAGCCCCAAAACCATCTTCTCCATATCCACTTTTATCACCAGACTCAAAATCAGCAAAAGGACGATAGCCGTAATCCACTCTAAATATTTCAATCATTCCTGCTTTAGATACATTGCGAGGCTCATAATACTCTACAATCAGTTCATCACTATCCAAAGGAATATTAGCAAAATGAAGACTCGCTTGGTGATTTAGATTGGTAAAAGCACCTTGAATATATTGTCTGTCAGGTGTATAAATATATACTTTTGCACCTTCAGGAAGCCAGAATTTACTAAACAATACTCTTAAAGAAAGAGCATCTTTTGATTGAATGTGTAATCTCCAAATACGGTCTCCATTCTCTAAGTTAGTCCATTGACCTGAGTTTTGAGGAGTGAGACTGACGGGACGGGCTACTGCAAATCGGTTAGTATTAACAGTCTGAGCATCTTCTTGCCGTACTTTCTCTATATCAGGAGCTTCTACTTCTAAGATTTTGAGTGGAGAAGTATTGAGGTTTTTAAAGTTAGATCCAAAGCTATAAGGTGTACCTCCCTTGCTAATTTGGGCTTCTGATTGATAGCTACTCATACCAATGAGCAATACCAATACAAATAGTATCTTTGAATGATAAAAGTTAGAGGGTGTTTTCATAGAGTGTATTGCTGTAAAAGTTTGATGAAATATTTCTTGGTTATAATCCTCTAATATACGCATAAAATAAACTGATAGGTTGCTTAGTGAGAGATAAGTTATGAATTATGAGTTTACAATACCTTGATAATGAGTATTTTAATAACTTATAATGATTAATCTATTTTTAGCATTTTGCTTAGAGTAATATAAAAATATAAATGAGATATTCTTCAAACTCTCTAATTCAAAAGGCAGTTTACAAAATTTTATAACAAGTGATTCACAAAGCACGAACCACTAAAAAACAAACGCTGTCTAGCCAACCTGCACCTCACTAAAAGAATTACAGACTTCTAGAAAACGATGTAGGGCTTCATCATCAAACTGCAAATGTGTAACTACACGAGCATGAAGTTTGTCTATAGAACCTACTTTTATTTGATTTTTTTCGCAGTAGCTAGCCCAAGCTTTGAGTATTTCATTGGACTGCATTTTAAAAATCACAATATTGGTCTCCACAGGGAAAATAGAATCTACATACTCCAATTCTTTCAAATGCTCTTCTATCTTTTTAGCCCGTTTGTGGTCTTCTGCCAATCGCTCTATGTGATAGTCTAAGGCATAAATACCTGCAGCAGCTAAGTACCCTGCTTGTCTCATCCCACCACCCAGTGATTTACGGATGCGTTTGGCGTAGTGTATGTGTTCTTTGCTTCCTAATAATACAGAACCTACAGGACAGCCTAAACCTTTAGAAAGACAAACAGAAATCGTATCGAAATATTTACCATATTCTGTAGCATCTTCGCCCGTAGCCACAAGTGCATTAAAAATCCTTGCCCCATCTAAGTGTAATTTCAGTCCATGCCGCTGGCAAAGCTCATAAATAGGCTCAATATCGGATAGACGATAAATGCTTCCTCCTCCTCTATTGACCGTGTTTTCTAGGGCAACTAACTGAGTGCGAGGGTAATGCACATCATCAGGATTGATATATTCTTCTATCTGTTCAGCTTTTAAGATACCATAAGGAGCAGGAAGCAAACGCACCGAAACAGCAGAATTAGAGAACATCCCTCCTCCTTCATATTTATAAATGTGGGCTCCTTCAAAGCAAATTACCTCATCTTGGGGTTGTGTCAATACTTTGATAGCGATTTGGTTGGTCATCGTGCCTGATGGGCAAAATAGGGCTGCTTCCATGCCAAACACGGCGGCAATCTTTTCTTGAAGAAGATTCACAGAAAGGTCTTCTCCATAGACATCATCTCCTACAGAAGCTTCAAACATAGCTTGGTGCATTTCTTTAGTAGGCTTTGTAACGGTATCACTGCGTAAATCTATGAGCATTGTATTCATTGTTTAATTTTGTACGTTTGTAGAGTTAACTTCTTAAATTTATAATTTAATAGCTAATTTAAAACAGATGCAACGATTTTTAGTATTTTGTCTCGGATTATTTCTTTCTTTGAATGCTTTTGGGCAAGATAGTCTTTTGCTTTCAGAAGAAAATCTAATGAAAAAACCCCTCTACACAGATATGATGAAGGCTTTTAAAGAATATGACAAGGTTTATCGTTTGTCCCTCAAAGGCTCAGGTGGTTTTTATGGAAAAGTAGATATGATTCACCCTCGCATAGATTCACTGATTAATTTACAATATTTTTATGTGGTTAATGAAGCCATAGAAGATTTACCTAAGGGCTTGGGTAAACTACAAAACTTACAGCAACTTTATCTGAGTGGTAATAAAATCAAGACCATCCCAGACACTCTCTATTCACTCAAGCACCTCAAAAGATTAGACTTGCGTGGTAATCAACTTCTTAGGATTGCACCAGAGATAGAAAAATTGGTAGAGTTAGAGTTTTTGTATTTGAATGATAATCCTAATTTAGATTTTTTACCTGCTGAATCTATCGGAAAACTCAAAAATCTAAAGTACCTCAATGTAAAAGGCACTAAAATAAATCGCAATCAAATGGAAACCATCAAAAAACTCTTGCCCAAAACACAGATTGAGTATTGAAAGGATAATTTATCAGTTATTCAAAAGCATTTCTATTTGGTGATAACTCACAAATGGAAATGCTTTTTTTATGGATAAGAAATAAGTTTACAAAACCTACACAGTAAATTATCTGGTATTCATGAATGAGGTTTCTAATCAGTGTGGAATTTAGTTTTTTTTAAAAAAATATATTTAAGTTTATTTTGTAACTACTCAGGTCAATTTTTATTGAAAAAGTACAAATAAAGTCGCTTATTTTGTACTTTTATCATGAAAATATTCCTTGGTATTTGAATTTTACAACATTTTT
>Ga0163144_10011047_pt1 | contig 19151 bp, 17 predicted proteins | sample OliLak19BULKMAT1_FD_123175 | JGI IMG/M metagenome (GOLD analysis project Ga0163144, IMG submission 123175) | Freshwater microbial mat bacterial communities from Lake Vanda, McMurdo Dry Valleys, Antarctica - Oligotrophic Lake LV.19.BULKMAT1 | ecosystem: Environmental > Aquatic > Freshwater >... | reverse complement strand
CGACGTCGACGTCGAGTCGCCGGTCACCGCGAACCAGCAATTCATCTGCCAGGCGATCAACTACTACGGCCATATGCAGGAGTCGGGCATCGACCCGGCCGGCAGCCCGTTCAATATTTTCTTTCGCAAGGCGTCGTCGTGCATCGTGCCCGGCGACAGCAATATCGTCCGGCCGGAGCATGTGCGCTGCCTCGACTACGAAATCGAGATCGGGCTGGTCTTCGCGCGCGACGTTTCGGGAGCGGAGACCGTAACCTCGGCCAACCTGCACGAGTTCGTCGCCGGCCTGGTCATCGTCAACGACATCAGCGCGCGCGACGTGCAGCTGCCGGAGATGCAGTTCTACAAGGGCAAGAGCTATCGCACCTTCGGCCCGGTCGGGCCGTATCTGACGTTCCTCGACGTGTCCGAGTTGGCGCGTTTCGACGAGTTGGTGTTGCGGCTCTGGGTCAACGACGAGTTGCGCCAGAGTTCGCCGGCGAGCGACATGGTTCACAAGCCGGTACCGACGTTGAACGAGCTGTTCGCGGTGCAGGACGTGCAGGCCGGCGATCTCCTGGCGACGGGAACACCGGGCGGCTGTGCGTTGCAGTCCCCTGGGTGGATCGCGTCGACGGTTGCCGGCCTATTGTCGCCGAAGCGCCGCCAGGATCTGCTGCGCTACGCGGGCAACAGCAGTGGTCGTTACTTGCAGCCGGGCGACCGGATCGAGGCGACGATCGGCACGGACGACGGCGGCATTCATCTGGGTACCCAGCGCAATCTCGTCGTCGGCGCGGCCGCTTGAGCTGGCGACTCGTCGACCCCAAACATTTGTTTGCGTTCCCCCATTGCTCGATTCCCCGGACGGTGGCAACCTAAGCGGAACAACGCGCGTATTTGTGCCGTGTTGTGCGCGATCCGAAGGTGGGACCCTCGAGCCGAACGATTCGGCGAGGGAATATCGAAAGGAACCCTACTGTATGGGCGACAAGTCCCCGAAATCGAACCGTCGGCAGGAATCGCAGAAGAACGCCAAGAGCAGCGCGGCCGATCAAAAGAAGCGGCAGGCGATTGCGGCAAAAAAGCAGGCCCCCACGAAGAAATAGAAGCAACGCGGCCACCGTGCCTGCAGCACGGGCCGCACGCGGCGGTTCCGTTAGTCCAGGACCTCCGTTCGAGAACGACGATTTTCGGGGCATAGGGACCTCATAGAGAAGCTACGCCCTCTCGCCGACCTTTAGATGTCGAAAGTCGGCGAGTCCATGTTTTCATATTCGCCGGCGCGTTTGCTCCGCCCGGCGATGCAAGTTTGGTGCGCACGAATTCTTCACACGAATTCGGCTTCCTTGGTCAGTGAAGAGCCGTCGACTACCTGGCGCGCTGTGCAAAACGTCGTCGAGCGACTCCCCATGAAGCGAGCCTGCGAGGTCCTGCCATGAACAACCGCGCCCTTTTCGAACCCGACGTGATCATCTCCCAGCAATACCTCGCCGCCCGCCAGCGGGGAGCGGCGGTGTCGAGCGAGAAACGCCTGATGCTCGCCGTGATGCTGCATGCTCTCCACGAATATCAGGACTACTTCCTGGCGCCCGATCGTGCCCGCCGGGCGCTGTCCGACGAAGCCGGCGATTGGTTCGACTGTACCGTCAACGAGGACCTCTACTCCTTCGAAAACATCAGTGAAACTCTCGGTTTCGATCCAGGCTACCTTCGCCGCGGAATTGCCGCATGGCGCGCCTCCGTGCTGAGCACGCAACCCAACAACGCTCGGAACGCGCCGAACGACACTGCCGAGAGCGCGCGGGCCAACGGCAGTGCCGGATCGGGCGCGATGCACGCATGCCAGTTGATCGGGACCACGCATCACGGATAGCGCCGGGCTCAACGCACTTCGATCGTCGCTAGCGCCCCGGCGCTCTCGCCGCCGCTCGATTGCAATGCGCCGGTAACCTGTAACGTGTCGCCGCCGCGGGTAGTTCCGCGGCCAGTAGCACCTTCACCTTGCCGCCGGGCCCGGGCAGCCCCTCCCAGCGAACCTCACTGCCGTTGACCACCGCACCGCTCGGGAACGTCGTCACGACGCTCATCCCAGTTGGTAAGACCAGAGTTACCGCCGCCGTGCCGCTGATCTTTCGGTAGCTCGCGCTCACCAACGCTTGCAGCCCGGGGCGGGCGCGCCGCGGCGCGCTCAGCCTCATCGTGGTCGAAGTCGAGTTGACTGCAACGCCGGCGCCCGGGAACACGCGAACCTCGAACGAGTGGCTCACCGGATCGTTGGCATCGTCGTCGACCGTCGAGGGGCAGCCGCCGCCGCTGATCGGCACGTAGTCCGCCCTACCACCACTGAATTGCGGTGGCAGGTGGGCTCCGCTGGCGAGGGCGATGAGGAACAGTGTGTCGTCGCTGCCGACCTCGCGGTCGCTCGCATACATGGTGCGGTTGACGAGATCGAAACTGAGGCCGCGCACGTCATCGAAGTCGATCGGCCCGGGGTCGCCTTGTCCGAACGCCGCGGGCCGCGCGGCAAAGGCGCCGTTGTCGCGGTCGAGCATGCCGAGTTAGGCAGCGGTGGCCGCATAAAGCGCCGTGCCGTATGGTCCGATGGCGAGGCCGCGGATGGTGCTTCCGGCGCCGGTCGGGCCAACGATGCTTTCCGCGCCCGTCGCTGCGTTGATGGCAATGAGGCTATCGCTCGAATCGGGAACCGCGAAGCAGGTTTGCAGATCGAGGGTCGGAACGGCAGTCGGCGTCGCGCTCGGAGCGGATGTCGCCGTTGGTGTTGCGGTTTGTCCGGCCGCGACGGTCACGCAAGCGACAACGATCAGGGGGACGAGGAATGGCAAGGTCATATGGGCGTCTCCAGCGATGAATCGGCGCCGACGGGGGCCACTCCCCGTCGACCGTGCGCAGAACGCTACCACGGCGCCAACGGCCATGTCGCCCGAATTTTCCTGCCTGTGCCCGACGCAAAGCACTCTTCGGGCGATTGACGGGATCAGGGCGATTCGTTGCGTCGCGGGGCTAGATTCGGTACGGCACGAACGCCAAGCGAAGCGAGGAGCCCGCGATGCCGGATCGGACCACCGCACGCAACACCGCCGCCGTCTCTGGCGCGGTCACTGCGATCAGCCGCGCGCCCTGCGAGCGGCAATGAAGTTTCTCCCAGCGCAGCTGGCCTACCTGCTGAGCGTGCGCGAGACACGCCGCAGCGTAATCACCTTAGCGCGCTACGTGGGATTTCTCCTCCTCGTCATCGCCGCCTTCGCCGTACTCTTCCACGTCATCATGGACTCGGTGGAAGACCGCCAGTACTCGTGGATCACCGGTTTCTACTGGACCCTGACCGTGATGACCACGCTCGGCTTCGGCGACATCACGTTCGCGAGCGACACCGGGCGCTTGTTCAGCATCATCGTCATGCTCACCGGAGTCGTGTTGCTGCTGATCGTGTTGCCGTTCGCGTTCATCCGTCTGTTCTTCGCGCCGTGGCTCGAAGCGCAAATGCGCTTTCGCGCGCCGCGCGAGGTCCCGGAAGACACCGCCGATCACGTCATCATCGCCGGCTGGGACGCGATCGCCCCGGGGCTCGTCCGCCGGCTACGTGCCCACGGCATTGCGCATTTCGTCATCGAGCCCGATCCGGTGGCTGCAGCCCACCTCCAGGCGGAGGGAGTCTCGGTGATCGCCGGAGAAGTCGATGCGCGCGAGACCTACGAACACATGCGCGCCGCATCCGCCCGATTGTTGATTGCCAACCGCGCCGACGTGATCAACACCAACATCGTTCTGACCGCACGCGAAGCGGCGCCCGACCTTGGCATCGTCGCGCTCGCCGACGACGAAGACTCGATCGACGTGCTCGAGCTGAGCGGCGCCAACCACGTGCTCGCGATCAAGCGCCAGCTCGGCGAGTTGCTCGTGCAGCGCATCAATGCGGGCCACGCGCAGTCCCACGTCGTCGGGCGCTTTCACGATCTCCTGGTGGCGGAGTTTCCGGTGCACAACACGGCGCTCGTGGGACGGACGATCCGCGACACCCGGCTACGCGAGGTGATCGGTGTCAATTTCATCGGCGTCTGGGAACGTGGGCGCCTGCTGCCGGCATTGCCCGACACCGAACTGACGCAGACGAGCGTGCCGGTGGTCATCGGCACGCCAGCGCAGATCGAAGAGATCGATGCTCTCCTGGTGATCTATGACACCAACTACAGCCCCGCCCTCGTGATCGGTGGTGGCAAGGTCGGGCGCGCTGCCGTGCGTGAGTTGCGACGTCGCGACTTCCCCGTGCATCTGGTCGAGCGCGATCCCCGGGTTTGCGATGCGCTGCGCAGCATCGCGACCGACGTGTTCACGGGCGATGCGGCGGACCGGGAGGTACTCGAGCGCGCCGGGATCAGCGCAGCGCCGTCGGTATTGTTGACCACCAACGACGACGCGATGAACATCTATCTGGCGATCTACTGCCGGCGCCTCAATCCGGACCTGCGCATCGTCAGCCGCATCACCCACGAGCGCAATTTGGAGGCGATCCATCGCGCCGGCGCCGATTTCGTTCTCAGCTATGCGTCGCTCGGCGCCGAACATCTATTTGCGTTGGTGCAAGGCCGTGAGCTGATTCTGCTCGGCGAACAGATCGAACTGCTGTCGGTCACGCTGCCCGCGAGCCTGGTCGACCGCGCGCTGGCGGAGAGTGGCATCGGCGATCAGATCGGCATGAACGTCATCGCCATCCAGGTCGAGGGGGAGATCGTCGCTAATCCACGCGGCGACACGCGCCTGCCGGCGGGCGCTGAGCTGCTGATGCTCGGCACGGCCGAGCAGCTCGAACGCTTCCGCAAACACTTCGGCTCGGCCTGAGTCCCACGGTCGGGGCGGCCGCGCGCCGAACGCGCCATTCATCCGCATTCTCCTCTGAACGGAGGGTATAGAGTCGCTCAACGTGAACACGCCCCACTAGCAGTCCGTTGAAGGAGTCCCCTCGCCTTCGAGACGGCGCTAAGCGCCTCCTCAGGCCGAACGGAAAATCGAGCGATTCCGTTCGCGCCAAGGAGCCCCGGAGGGGCGTCTCGAAGCGCCAAGCAGTTTTTCAACACGCTGCTAGGCGGGGGATTGCTCCTGCCGGGCTGAAGGGAGGGTTCGTCCGCGCCAGCATAGTTGACTTCTTCCGTCTCGGCGCCTATTCAGACATAAGAGTCTGAATTATGGCTACGCGATGAACTTCAGCCAAACGCTTCGCTCCCCCGCCCGATGCGCGGTCAGCGCCCTGCTCGTCGGCGTCAGTCTCGCGGCCCCCTCATCCGCAGATTCCCCGCAGCGCGATCGCACACTCGTCGAGGAGATCGTCGTCGTCGCCAGCAAGACCGAACGCCCCCTGAATAGGATCGCCGCCCAGGTCTCCACCTTCGACCGTGCGCGCCTCGACGGGGAACAGGTCCAGGACCTCGGCGACGTCGCCCGCTACGAGCCGGCCCTCGAGGCCGACTTCAACGCGCCGCGCTTCGGCACTACCGGGCTGTCTATCCGCGGCATCGGCGGCAACCGCGTCGCCCTCGAGTTCGACGGCGTGCCGCTCCCCTCGCAGTTCGACATCGGCAACTTCGCCGACAGCAGCCGGGTCGCTCTCGACCCGGCGATCGTCAGCCGCATCGAAGTCCTGCGCGGCCCGGCCTCGGCGCTTTACGGGTCGGATGCGATCGGCGGGGTCATCGTCATCACCTCCGTCGACGCCACCGACCTCATCGCCCCCGGGCGCAATCTCCACCTCGGCGGTGGCGGCGGGTATTTCGGCGCCACCGACGGCACCCTCGCTCGCGCGACGGGAGCCTGGGCGAACGACACCGACGGTCTGCTGCTCTCCGTGGTTCACCGGCGCGGTCACGAGCCGAGCAATCGCTCGCGCGGGGTGGAGGACGACCGCCTCAATCTCGAACAATGGCAGCTTTTCACCAAGTGGACCCACGACACCCGCTGGGCAGGGACCTTCCGCGCCTCTGCCGATCTCTACCAGCGCTCGGTCGACAGCGACCTGCGCGCGCTTCCCGGATACGAACGCTTTGCCGATACCGATTCGATCCTCGGCGACGATCAACAGCTGCGTGGCCGCCTGACCTTCGAGCATAGCGTGCAGCAGTTCGCCTGGCTCGATGAGGCCAGTCTCATGTTCTATGTGCAAGACAACCGGACCGAGCAGAGTACCGATGAGTTCCGTACCAGCCGTGGCGTGCCGGTGAAGCTCGATCGCGACTTCTTTTTCGACGAGCGCGGCTGCGGATCCGAGTTGCGCACCCGGCGTGACTTCGACACCGGCCCAGTCGTTCACGTCGTCGTCGCCGGCCTCGAATGGGACCGTCAGGATCTCGAGCAGCGTCGTGACGGCACGCAAACGACGATCGCCACCGGGGCGCAGACCAAAACGCTACTCGGCGAAGAGTTCCCCCTGCGCGACCTGCCGCTGACGACGAGTGACGAACTCGGCATCTATCTCCAAGACGAAATCTCGTACGGCGCCTTCACGTTGATTCCGGGGTTGCGCTGGGATGCGATCTGGCTCGATGCGCGCACCGACGCCGTGTTCGATGATCCCGATCGCCTGACCGACCTCGACAACGAAGAACTGAGCCTGCGCCTCGGACTGACCTGGCGCGCCCTCGACCGATTGACCCTGTACGGCAGCTACGCCGAGGGCTTTCGCTCGCCGCCAGCCGAGGACGTCAACCTCTACCTGAACCTGCCGCAGTTCGGCGTCGTGTCGCTGCCGAATCCCGACCTGCAGCCCGAGCGTTCCGACAATATCGAAGCGGGTTTGCGCTGGCGCGACGACGGGCTCGCGCTCACGGCGGGCGCCTACTACGCGAACTACGACGATTTCATCGAAAGTCGCGCGCGCATCGGCACCGATCCCGACAGCGGCATGACCGTGTTTCAGTCGCGCAATATCGAGGAAGCAACCATCTACGGTGTCGAAGCGGACGCCGTGCTCGATCTCTTCCGCTTGGATGAGCGGCTTGCCGCCTGGTCGCTCGAGGCCGGAGTGCACTGGGCTGAAGGCGAGAACGACGGCACCAACGAAACCCTGAACACGGTGGCGCCGCTCAAGCTGATCACCGGGCTCCGTTGGCGCTCGCTGACGTACGGGCTCGAGTCGGGCGTTCGGGTCACTCATCTCGGTCGCAAGTCCGACGTCGACCGGACTGGGGGTGATCTCTTCGTCCCACCGTCGGCGACGGTGCTCGACTGGACGACGCGCTGGGACCCGACCGAGAAGCTCGATGTGGTGTTCGGGCTCTACAACCTGACCAACGAGCGCTACTGGCGCTTCAGCGACGTTCGCAACTACGACCCCGGCGATCCACGTGTCGAGATTGCCAGCCGTCCCGGCATCCATGCCGATCTGACGGTGAACTTCAGATTCTGAAGAGGAGGTAGACGATGACCCATACCGTGACCCGGCTCATGCGCACGACCCGCGTGGCGGCAGCCTTTTCCATCGCCATGTGCGCCGGCGCTGCGTTCGGCGCGGCCGACGGCATGAAGGTGCACGAGGCCGAGATGAAGTCGGCGACGGAAATTCAGGAGTTGGTGACCGCCGGCGAGAAGGTCTACGGCACGGTATGCGCGGCCTGCCATCAGCCCGAGGGCAAGGGCATCCCCGGGGCGTTCCCGCCGGTCGCCGACTCCGACTACCTGCAGGCGGATCACCAACGCGCGATCAAAGGGATCCTCGAAGGGCTCATCGGCAAGATCACCGTCAACGGCGTCGAGTACAACAGCGCGATGCCGCCGATGTCCTACCTGAGCGACCAGGACATCGCCGCGGCGGTGACGTTCATCCTGCAGAAGTGGAACGGCGGCGGCGCTGTCACCGTCGCCGAGGTCGCCGCCGCGCGCGGCTCTGGTGCTCCCGTTGCCGACACCAGTGGAATCAAGCCGGCCCACCCGCTTCCGGCGGAGGAGCAACTCGCCTACCAGGGCGCTCCGAGCGGTATCGATGCTGGCGCCGCTGCCAACATGATCGCCTCCTCTGGGCCGCCGATGAGCGTCGCGGAGTTCGATCAATCGAAGGAACTCTACTTCCAGCGCTGCGCGGGTTGCCACGGTGTGTTGCGCAAGGGCGCGACCGGCAAGCCGCTGACCACCGACATCACCCTCGAGAAGGGCACCGCGTACCTGAAGACGATGATCACCTACGGCTCGCCGGCCGGGATGCCGAACTGGGGAACGTCCGGCGATCTGAAGGAAGCACAAATCGACGCGCTCGCGCGCTTCCTGCAACACCCGGCGCCGGAACCGCCGGAGTTCGGGTTGCCCGAGATGATGGCGACTTGGAAGGTCCTCGTCGCCCCGGAAGACCGGCCCACCGAACCGCAGCACAAGCGCAACTCCGATAACTTCTTCGCCGTGACCCTGCGCGACAGCGGCGAGGTCGCCATCATCGACGGCGACACCAAGGAGATCGTCAACATCATCAAGACCGGCTACGCGGTTCATATCTCACGGCCCTCGGCGTCGGGACGCTACGTCTTCACCATCGGTCGCGATGCGCGCATCGACATGATCGATCTGTGGATGAACCCACCCGACCGCGTCGCTGAGATCAAGATCGGCCTCGAAGCGCGCTCCGTCGAAACCAGCAAGTACCACGGCTACGAAGACAAGCTCGCGATCGCCGGCGCCTACTGGCCGCCGCAGTTCGTGATCATGGATGGCGATACGCTCGAGCCGCTCAAGGTCGTCTCGACTCGCGGCATGACCGTCGACACCATGGAGTACCATCCCGAGCCGCGTGTCGCCGCCATCGTCGCCTCGCACGCGCATCCGGAGTTCATCGTCAACGTCAAGGAGACCGGCCAGATCCTGCTCGTCAACTACGAGGACCTCGATGCGCTGACCATCACCACGATCGATGCGGCACGCTTCCTCCACGACGGCGGCTGGGACCGCTCGAAGCGCTACTTCCTGACTGCTGCGAATCAGTCCGACAAAATCGCCGTGGTCGACTCCAAGGATCGCGCACTCGAAGCGATGATCGACGTCGAGAAGATCCCTCACCCCGGACGCGGCGCCAATCTCGTCGACCCGGAGTTCGGTCCGGTCTGGGTGACGAGTGCGCTCGGCAATGCCAACGTGACCTTCATTGCGACGGATCCGGAGAACCATCCGGAGCACGCCTGGAAAGTCGTCCGCGTCCTGCAGGGACAGGGCGGTGGCTCGCTGTTCGTCAAGTCGCATCCGCAGTCGAACAACCTCTGGGTCGACTCGCCGCTCAACCCCGACGCGAAGATCTCGCAGAGCATCGCGGTGTTCGCCGTCGACAATCCCGGCGGCGGTTTCGAGGTACTCCCGATCGCCGAGTGGGCCGACATCGGCGAGGGTGCCAAGCGCGTGGTCCAACCAGAGTACAACACCGCCGGCGACGAGGTCTGGTTCTCGGTTTGGAATGGCAAGGAGCAGCGCTCCGCGCTCGTCGTCGTCGACGACAAGACGCGCAAGCTGAAGCAGGTCATCGCCGATCCACGCCTGATCACCCCGACCGGCAAGTTCAACATCAACAACACGGTGAATGACGTCTACTGAACTACTATTGCCGAGATTCTTGCCAATCCGGCAAGAATCTCGGCAATAAAGAGTTCAGGTCCTGGAATTAGGTTGCGGGCGTCAGCCTGCGCTGAGACGCGGTTGCACTCCCGTCGCTGGGGACGTAACCAGACTTCGCAGTACGAGATCACCATGGGAATCTTCAGCAGCGCCAGCACCTACGCGATCCGCGCCGCTCTGTACGTCGCTATCGCCGACCTCGCCGCGGGAGAGTTCCTCTCGACGCGCCGCATCGCCGAGGATCTCGACGTCCCGTTTCCGTTCCTGACCAAGGTTCTCAAAGGGATGGCACGCGGCGGAATCTTCGTGTCGCAGCGCGGGCCAGCCGGCGGTGTTGCCCTCCGCCGCCCCGCCGCCGAAATCACCCTTCTCGAGATCGTGCAAAGCGCGGGCGGCGACAACGTCTTTCACAGCTGCGTACTCGGTCTGCCGACCTGTTCCAATGAGACGCCGTGCGCGCTGCACGTGCCATGGACGGTGGAACGCGGACGGATAGAGGATTTGTTCACGCGGACGACATTGGCCGCACTCGTCGCCCGCAAAGGGGCGGCCGCGCCAGGCAGGCAGCCGCGCCGCAGCGGTCGGGACCCGGTCCCCGCCAAGCCCAGCCGGCGAAAGGGGAAGAAGCGATGAAGCGACTCATGTCCGTCAGTCAAATCGGGTGCGGTATCAAGGCCTTGCTGGCCCTCGGGTTTGCGCTGAGCCACGCCCCAACCGGAGCGCAGGCGGCACCGCCGGTCTGGACCGTTGGCGATGCCACTGTGCGGCCGATTCTGTCGGATCGCGTGCGCTTCGAGGCGGTCGACTGGTTCGACCCCGGTCCGGGCGGCGCCGACGAACGCTACAACTTCACTGCCAACGTGCTGCGCTTCGGCGCGGTCATCGAGCAGGGTCCGGTCGCAGTAACCGTGGAGGGCCAGGAGGTCGGCCTGTTCGACTTGCCCGACGACGCCGCCGGCCTCGGTCCGGGCGCGACCTACTTCGCCAATACCGCGGGCCGGAACCAACGCGAGCTACACCTGCGTCGCGCGTCGTTGGCATGGAAGGTAGGGGCGATGCCGGGCCTGGCGATCGAGGGCGGCCGTTTCATCTTCAACGACGGCACCGAGACCAAGGCAGCCGATCCGGGCTTGGCTTGGGTGAAGAGGGCGCGCGTTTCGCAACGCCTGCTCGGCGGCTTCGACTACACTCATGTCGGCCGCAGCTTCGACGGCGGCATGCTGCGCTACGACCGCGGCCCTTTGAATCTGACGGTTACTGGGGGCCTGCCGACCGCGGGCGGCTTCAACATCAGCGCCAACAAGCACATCGACGATATCCACGTGATTTACGGTGCATTGACTGCGACTGAGCCGCAATGGCTGCCGCGCAGCGACGCGCGCTTGTTCTACCTCTACTATTCCGACGACCGCGCCGTGGTCGCGACGGATAACCGCGCGCTTGCCGAGCGCCAGGCGGACGGTGACGAAATTGCGATTCACACCATCGGCGCCAACTTCGCCAAGGTGCACCGGCTCGGACCGGGCGACGCCGACGTACTCGTCTGGGCGGCGGGGCAGACGGGCGCGTGGCAGTCGCTCGACCACGCCGCGTGGGGACTCGCGCTCGAAGCCGGCTACCGTCTGGTCGACGTCTATGCCACGCCATGGCTCCGCATCGGCTGGTTCCGGGGATCAGGCGACGACGATCCGGCCGACGGCGATCATGGAACTTTCTTTCAAGCGCTACCGACGGCGCGACTCTATGCGCAGACCCCTTTCTTCAACCTGATGAACAACGAGGATTTGTTCGTGCAATTGCTTCTGGCGCCGTGGTCGGGCGGCAGTTTGCGTATCGACTACCACCACCTCCGGGTCGCCGAAGGCAACGATCTACTGTACGCGGGCGGCGGTGCGACGATGGCGAAGCCGATCTTCGGCTACGCAGGCTTCGCCGCGCGCAGCCACCGCACCGTCGGCAACCTGATCGACGTCTCGCTGGAGCAGGCGATCACCGCCAACTTCAAGGCGGCAGTGTACTACGGCCACGTCTTCGGCGGCGGCGTCGTCGCGGCTCAGTTCCCCGGCGATGACGATCTCGATTATACTTACGTGGAGCTGACCCTCAGTCTCTGAAGTCGTCGCTTACTCGCTCCAACGTTGTTCGTGCGCCAGCAACCAGCGTTTGCGTTCGATGCCGCCACCGTAGCCGGTAAGCGTGCCGTTGGCGCCAATGACGCGATGGCACGGCACCACGATCCCAATGGGATTGGCACCGTTGGCGAGACCGACGGCGCGGCTGCCTTTCGGGTTACCGACGGCAGCCGCGAGTTGCCCATACGACCATGTCATACCGACCGGAATCCGACGCAGAGCCGACCATACGCGGGTTTGGAACTCCGTGCCGTTGGCGCGAACCGCGAGATCTTCGACTGCGCCGAGGTCGCCGGCGAAATAGGCAGCAAGGGCATCGGTCACCCGCGCCGGGGCACGCTTCGACGTCAACCCGCCCGCGCCATAGTGCCGTTGCAGTAGCTGCTGCATCCGCGCTTCGTGATCCTCGAAGTCCAGGGCGCGCAGCACGCCGTCGCCGTCGACCACCAGCATGATCATGCCCAGTGGCGACGGCATCCGATCGACGAAGAACCCCTCGTTGGCTCGTATCACGCTATCGCCTCCTCGCGGTCGGCCGCGCGCGCGACCATCGCCGCCGCGTCCGCCGTCCAAAGATGTTGGGCCGCGTAGGCTCGCCAGGGCCGCCAGTTCGCGGCACGCTTCAACAACGCCGCCGGCGTCGGGCGAATGCCGCCTTCGCCTTCCATTGCACGCAGGAGGCCGACATCGGCGGCCGGGAACGCATCAGGTGCGCGGAGCGCCCGCATGGCGATGTACTGCGCCGTCCACTCGCCGATCCCGGGGATGGCGCGGAGTCGCGCAACGGCCTCGTCGAGATCGTGGGCACGCTCGAAGAGACGCGGATCGGTGACGGCACCTCGTGCGAGTGCGTTGAGCGTCGCCGCCCGTGTGCGCGGCATCCCGAGCGTCGCCAGGTCGGCGTTCGCCAGGCGTTCGGGGCACGGGAAAGCCAAGCTCAATCCCGCCTCGTCGCCAACAGTGCTCGGCGCGAGCGACTCGCCGTATCGGGCGACGAGTTTGGCGGCGAGTCGGCGTGCCGCGGCCACCGTGATCTGCTGGCCGAGCACGGCGCGCACGGCGAGTTCGAAGCCGTCCCACGCGCCGGGCACGCGCAACCCGGGCCGGGTGGCGAGCAGGGGGGCGAGTGAAGAATCCTTGGCGAGTTGCGCCGTGATGGCGCCGACGTCGGCGCCGAGATCGAAGATACGGCGGATGCGGGCAATGATGCTCGGCAGCGCCCGCACGTTCGGAAAACGAATCGTCGCGGCTAGCGCATCGCGATTCGCCAGCGGCGCGACCTCGATCGTACCGCATGTGTCATCGAGACAGATCGTGCGGCGATAGCGATCCGGCTCGACGATCTCCACGCCAGCGATCGCGCGGCCGGCGAGGAATGCGATCATCGCGTCCCAGTCATAGGGCGGCGCGTAACTCAGCTTCAGTGTGATTGCCGCAACCGGACGCTGCGTCGGCCCCTCATCGTCGGCCACACTTCGCAATGCCGACGGCGAGCGTCCGTAAAGCGCATGAAACGTCGCGTTGAAGCGGCGCACGCTCCCGAATCCCGAGGCAGCAGCTACTGCCACCATGCTCATGCGGGTTTCGTGGATCAGCTGCTTGGCGAACAGCACCCGGCGCGTCTGCGCGACGGCGATCGGCGACGCGCCGAGATGCTGGGCGAACAGGCGACGGAGCTGACGTTCGCCGATTCCCAGGCGCAGGGCCAGATCATCGACCGCGACATCGTCGCCGTCGAGCGCCCCATCGGCGATCAATGCCAGGGCGCGCGCCACCGTGCTCGAGGTTCCCCACCAGGCTGCGAGGTCCGGCGACGATTCGGGGCGGCAACGCAGGCAAGGTCGCAATCCGGCCGCCTGTGCAGCGGCGGCGGTCGGATAGAAGTCGATGTTCTCGAGCTTCGGCGTCCGCGCTGGGCAGATCGGCCGGCAGTAGATCCCGGTGCTATGGACGCCGACGAAGATGCGTCCGTCGAACCTCGCGTCGCGCGTCTGGATGGCGCGATAGCACGCCTGGCGATCCCGATTCATGACGTGGACTATGGCACTTGTTTGCGGTCTCGTCTCGCCGCTTTCGGACGTCGATGTCGTTACCGTCACGCGCGCGAGAGCGAAGCCTCGCCGCCGCTGCTGGCTACGCACCCTGCTTGCTGATAGCGCCTCGGGATCGGGTGACGGATCTACTTTCGGGACGTATCGAGCTCAGTCGGCATGCTGCTGTGCAGCGGTAGCGTCACGACCACCCGCGTGCCGCGGCCGACGTCACTGCTGAGTTCGATACTGCCGCCGAGGATCTCGACCAAGCGGGCGACGATGTGCAGGCCGAGCCCGGCGCCGCCGTAGCGGCGATTGATCTCCGCATCGCCCTGGCGAAATGCCTCGAAGACCACGCTCCGAACGTTCACCGGAATACCGATACCGGTGTCTTCGACGGCGATCTCGACACCATGTTCGCAGGGCCTGGCGCTGACACGTATTGCGCCGTGCTCGGTGAACTTGACGGCGTTGTGGAGGAGGTTGTTCAGGATCATTCGTATCTTGGTGGTGTCGCTGTCGATCACGGGAGTACCCGGAGCGACGTCCCATTCGACGCGGAGGTGCGACTTTGCAGCCGGTAGAAGCTGCCCGCGGCCGAGATCGTCGAAGATGGCGCGCAGGTCGATGGGAACGGTCGTCACCGAGGACGCGCTCGCGTCGAGGCGGCTCAGCTCGAGCGTCGTATTGATCAACGCGAGCAACTCGCGCGCATTGCGGTCTGCGCGGCGCAGCGGATCACGTTGCTCATCGGAAATCTCCCCGAACGTGCCATCGAGCAGCAACTCTTGATAGCCGATGATCACGTTGAGCGGTGTTCTGAGTTCGTGCGACATCGTGGCGAGAAAGTCCGACTTGATCTCGTTCGCGTGCTCGAGTTCGGCGAACAAACGACTGCTCTGTACCGCCATGGCTGCCAGTTCGCGGCGGCGCAGCGAGCCGATCCGCGCCAACAGAATGGAGGCGCTCCAGGCGAACACGGCGACGAGGGTTCCGTAGCCGTCGACGCCCACGGGCGGCTCGTCGAGACGGATGCTGGCGAGCATGCTGGTGGCGACCAAGACGATCACCGCGGCGGATTGCCACGCCGCGCCCCAGGGCATTGCGGCGCCGCCGACCAGCGCGATCCCCACTGCGAACGCCGTATGCGCCGCTGCGCCGTTCGAATACATCGCGGAGACGGCGCTGCCCAACGCGAGGGCGACGAGGAACGCGAAAGCGATCTCCCGCGCGTACACCAAGCGGCGTGGGTCGCGCAGCGCCAATAGGACGATCAGGCCGCACGCGAAGAGCACGGCCTTCACGGCGTGCAGGCGCCAGACGTAGGGTTGCGCGGTAGCGTGGTCGACCCAGACGTAGAAGGGCAGTGCGACCATCAACGTCAATAAGCCGCCTCGCGTGATGCGGACGATGTCGCGGTCTTCGTCGAGCCGCTGGCCTTGTTCCAGCGATGCCTCGTGGTCATCCATCGTGGTCATCCATCGTGGTCATCCATCGCGATCACCCGCGATCACCCGCGATCACCCAGGAGTCGGCGGCGTTCGGCGACCGCCGTCGCCCCGATGCAGGGCGAGCGGCCCTCGTCGTTGATACCCATCATCGCGATGACGATGTGCGGATCGTGACGCTCCAGCCAGTCACCGCTGAGATAGACGATCGCAGCACTCGTGGTGCCGACGATGCCCTCGTTGATCACTTGAAAGTCGATGTTCGGCTGCGCCTCGCGGAGCAAGTCTTCGCGTTGCTGTGGGGAGGTGAGCTCCGGGCCTGCCCACCAGGCAATCGAGCGCAATGTCATGAAGGATGGGGTGTAAGCACATCAGTCGGGTGGTGGAAAGACAATTCGCCGAGTTTCCCGACACCTCCCTCGAGATTGCATGGGGCAGTCTAGGGTCCTTTGCGCGTGGGATTTCGTTCGCGATGAGTCAAGTTTCTGCGCGAGTATTCTGCAGCGACCCAATCGGAAGCAGGGAGCGCGGAGCGGGAATCCACGATTGGTGCGGGATTCTGGGCCCCCGCGTGCGCGAGGGCGACGGAAATTCGAGAAGTTCAACAGGCTGCTGAGGAATCCCTCTCTCGGGCCCGTCCAGGATCACCTCCGCAGCACGGCACGAGCGCTCGAATGGAGGCCACCGGCTACTCGGCAGGGTTCGTAGTCGCCATGATGCGGTCCCTGTGGCATGAATTGGACATGCCTGATTTCAGCCTGTTCGGTGACGAGCACGTCAAGAAGTACGAAGAGACCGGCGGTAAGGTCGGTCATGATTGGAATGGCACGAGCTGCCTCGTGCTGCACGTGCGTGGCCGGAGCACCGGTGCGGTGCGAAAGGTGCCGCTCATCTATGGCCGTGATGGCGAAGACTACGTCGTCGTCGCGTCGAAGGGCGGCGCGCCAGATAACCCGGGCTGGTACAAAAACCTCGAAGCGCATCCCGACGTGGAGATCCAGGTGTGGGACGAGGTCATCCCCGTGACCGCGCGTACCGGCACGGCGGCAGACAAGCAAAGGGCATGGCCGGCAATGGTCGCTCAGTGGCCCGACTATGACGCCTACGAAGCGAAGAGCCCGCGCGATATACCGGTCGTGCTCCTGCGCCGTCGCTGAGGCGTAATCCTCGGGAAGCCAGCGACGATTGCGAAAAGCCGGCTGTCCGTAATTCCGCCAGCGCACTCATGCCTCGCCGTTCCGCCAAGCCACCATGGCGCGGTCGTCTGCGCGCGCAATTGCGTTCTCTGGCGCGCCTTGCAGTGGTGCTGGCCCTTGGCCTGCTGGCGCTCAGCGTCGTCGCCGTCGTCGTCTTTCGCTTCGTGCCGGTGCCGCTCACCCCGCTGATGCTCTTGCGCCTGGTCGACCAGGCGCAAGACGGGCGGCGCGTCGTGCGGCTCGAGAAGGACTGGGTCGGCATCGACGCGATCTCGCCGCATCTGCAACTCGCGGTGGTCTGTGCCGAAGACCAGCGCTTCCCCGAACACCACGGCTTTGACATCGCGGCGATCCGCGCGGCGATCCGCCACAACCAGGCCTCGGAACGCACCCGCGGCGCCAGCACCATCAGCCAACAGACGGCCAAGAACGCTTTTCTCTGGGACGGACGCACGTGGTTGCGCAAAGGCCTCGAAGCCTACTTCACCCTGTTGCTCGAACTGCTCTGGAGCAAGGAGCGCATCCTCACCGTCTATCTCAACGTCATCGAACTCGGCGACGGCGTCTACGGCGCGGAAGCCGCGGCGCAACGCTACTTCGACAAGCCGGCCGCGGATCTCAACCGCGAGGAGGCGGCGCTGCTCGCAGCCGTACTGCCGAACCCATTGGTCTACAGCGTCGCCAGCCCGTCGACGTACGTGCGCACACGCCAGCAGTGGGTCCTGCGACAGATGAGCGGCTGGGGAAACCGCAGTGTCACGCGCGCTGACTGAGGCGTCGCTGGAGTGACCTTGGCCCTTGGCGAGACGTTCGCGCTGAATCCGTCGAAAAACCTCGGGGGCCCTTCGACAGGCTCAGGGCGAACGGGAAATTGCTTGGGAATCAGCGAGAATTCCCGCTCGTGCTGCGCTTGTCGAAGCACGTGCTGGCGTACTTCAACGGGCGTTCATCCCTTGCCCGGTTGCTGCATCACGCGCATCGCGGTCGCGATCATCGCCGCCACGTCGCCGACGTTGGCGGGCAGGATGAGGGTGTTCGTTTGGCGCGCGAGCTGGCCGAACTGGGTGATGTATTGCTCGGCGACGCGCAGCTGCACCGACTCGTAGCCACCGGGCAGCTGGATCGCCTGGGCGACCTCGCGAATGCCTTCTGCCGTGGCGCGGGCGATCTCCTCGATCGCGCGTGCCGCCCCCTGTGCCTCATTGATCTGCTGCTGCTGTTTGGCTTCCGATTCCTTGATCACCTTCTGCTTATAACCCTCAGCCGAGTTGATCATCGCGTCGCGCTCGCCCTCGGAGGTCAAGATCACCGCGCGCTTTTCGCGTTCTGCGCGCATCTGCTTCTCCATCGCAGCGAGCACGTCGCGCGGCGGATTGATGTTCTTGATCTCGTAGCGCAACACCTTGATTCCCCAGGGGTCCGACGCCTTGTCGAGTTCCGAAACCACCTGGAAGTTGATCGTACTCCGTTCCTCGAACGTCTTGTCGAGATCGATCTTGCCGATCTCGCTGCGCAGCGTCGTCTGTGCCAGTTGAGTGATCGCGAAGAGATAGTCCGTGACGCCGTACGAGGCGCGTTCGGCGTCCATGACCTTGAGGTAGATCACGCCGTCGACCTGCACCTGCACGTTGTCGCGGGTGATGCAGGTCTGCTCCTCGATGTCGACCGCGAGTTCCTTGAGCGAGTGGCGGTAGCGGATGACGTCGAAGAACGGCACGAGGATGTGAAAGCCGGCGCCGAGCGTCTGCTGAAAGCGGCCGAGGCGTTCGACCACGTAGGCGCTCTGCTGCGGCACTACGACTGCGGTCTTGGCGATAAGGATGATCACGAGTACCGCGAGAACGATGACGACGATCAATGCTCCGGGCATGGTTGGTTCCTTTCTCGGAAGATCTGGCGAGACGGGCGGACGATCTTGCTTCTAGTCGGCTGCAACCCAAAGCGTCAGGCCGTCGACGCGGGCGACACGGCAGCGCTGGCCGCGGGTGAGTGCTGCGCCGGTGGTGCGCGCGCTCCAGGAACTGCCGCGCACCTCGATCTTGGCGACGCCGCCCGCGGCGAGGTCGTCGAGCAGCAGGCCGACCTCGCCGACGAGCGAGTCGATCTCGACTGCGGGCGACGCCAGTCGCGCGAGGAGTTGGCGGCGGCAGGCGAACAGCAGGACGATGGACAAAACCGAGAAAGCGAGGACTTGGTTGAGTGCGGACACGAGTACGCCGGCGGCGGCAAGGGCGCCGACGAGCAGGGCGCCGGCGCCGAAGAAGAACAGCACGAAGCCGCCCGGAGTCAGCGCCTCGAGCGCGAACAGACCCAGCGCAGCAACGATCCACAACCACCATTCCATCGCGAACTCCTCTTCAGGCCCAAAGGCATACGCCAAACGACGACCAACGTCACTACGGGGAATCCAAAGCAGCGCATATTCCACCGCCCCGGGTTGCGGTAGCGCCGCCGCAATGCACAGTAGGGGGATGCCGAAAACCGGAAGGTCGGCCCGAGGCGCACGCTGCGTTCGGTGTCGAGCCTTCCCCAACGAACTCGAGGGAATGAAGCAATGATCGGATACGTAACCGTGGGCACGAACGACTTCGCAAGGGCGGCAAAGTTCTACGACGAGCTGTTCACCGAGATCGAAGGCAAGCGGATGATGGAGATGGACAGGTTCATCGCGTGGAGCAACGGCCCGGGTGCGGCGTTCTCGATCACCAAGCCGTTCGACGAGAAGCCGGCGACCGTGGGCAACGGGGTGATGGTGGCGCTGGCGAT
>Ga0163144_10011046_pt1 | contig 19152 bp, 17 predicted proteins | sample OliLak19BULKMAT1_FD_123175 | JGI IMG/M metagenome (GOLD analysis project Ga0163144, IMG submission 123175) | Freshwater microbial mat bacterial communities from Lake Vanda, McMurdo Dry Valleys, Antarctica - Oligotrophic Lake LV.19.BULKMAT1 | ecosystem: Environmental > Aquatic > Freshwater >... | reverse complement strand
CAATGCAATGTCTTCGTCTTGATTCTTAGCAAGACTCCACGCCATCTCTTGTTTTGATGCGAACCTCGCGTTTTGGTGTTTCCCAATAAGAGAGTCCGTCGCTTCAATAAGATGGTCAGCGCCGACGCTTTCTGGCGAAAGTAGTCTCGATGCGCCAGAAGCTGTCATTGGGTTAAGGCCATATGGCCCTTGAACAATAGTCACACCTTCAAGTCCAGCAATGTGTCTGCGCAACATCGCCACCTGTGCGGCGGCAAGGTGATAACTGTGAGAATGGAAACAGTATGCGTGAACACTCATGATATTACCGCTGTGGCAGTTTGACCAGAACACCCACCAGATAGCCTAGGGGCTGTTATCGTTAGTCCCACCGGGCACGCCTGTGCAGCACCAACACCTCTGAAAATTGCAGAATCGAAGAACGGCGGAAGGCTAATGCCGTCAATAGTGACTCGCCACCCCACCACACAATCAACGGTAAGTATCACGCCGCATTCGTTGTTCACCTGGTCTTGAACCACACCCACCTGCCATATACATTCTGTCCCTGTTTTCGGGACAGAATATGTTCCGTTCATGCAGGAGCAATCACCAGTCAGCCCGCTAACTACTACGGTTAATGTTGCGGCGCAGGCAGTGCAGTCAGTCGGGCATTCTGCTGGAGGTGGTTCCTCCTCCTCGCAACAACACTCACTAGCCAGAGCGCCCATGATACGCAAAAGCCTACCGGATACGGTGCGTTGTAGTCGCCCAGCAATCGCGTTGAACCAACCAAGTAGAGCATCAACTTTATGATGAGAGTGGTGGTTCGGAATCGCACTCATCCAGCACCGGCCTTTCTGTAAGAACGTCAACTAACACAAACGCCCCCGTATCATCGATTCTGGCTAAACCTGGTGCAGAAGTAACGTTGCCATCCGATATCTCATACTCTATGCGAGGTAGCCTTGCTCGTTCAGGTGATTTAGCAGTTGCGATAACATTTACAAGATCTACCGCTGCACCGCAATTCAAATATAGGGAATACGTCCATGAACAATCAACTGTATCACTACCGGCAACGCCACCTGTCAGCTGGCATACAACAGGAAATACGCAATTCAGGTCTATCATCTTAGGGCCAGATACCCCAGGACCACCAGAGTTACCACCGGCACCCTCTACTATGTAACCGTCAATACCCCTACCGTCTGCTGTCTGTGCTGACCTGTCTCCAGATAAGTAACCTATGGTGTCACCAGCACGTATCGTCAAATAACCGGAGAAAGGGGCTATAGACGCCAACAATGGTTTGTGTGTAAGTTTTACCGTAATGACCCTGATAGCTTCGATCAAAGTACCATTGGATGTAACCGAGTGACCAGTACACCAAGACTGGAAACCATGTGTTGCGAAGTTAGCCCATTGTGTGGTCGCTGCGTCCTCAGCGTACACCTGGTCAACGTATAGAAACTTGATCGAGTATGGCACGCTGACCGCTACGACCTTTACACCTGCCATTGAGCTAACAATAACACCCATGTAAAACTCATCTTTGATGAGTATGTGGCTGGTTCTACCATTCTCAGTTGTATTTAGGACGATGCACGTGCACGTAACACCATCATCATCCTGGCGTACAGGGCCTGTTGGGTTAGTGGCAGCTATAGCCAGGTCAGTTTCCTTATCTACGTCACCCCAGTCGCAGGAGTACATAGCTGCAGAGTAAAACCCACCACCTGTTTGTGATGCAAGAATCTTAACCAACACTGGCTCGTACTTAACAGACAACTGATCTTCTGCAATCTCCACTGACCACCAGTTTGGACCAAGTTCACTAGTCACCTGCCCAACAAAGCACTTGTCCTCACAGAACGGTATACAACCGTCAGCCTGGTCTTGATTTAGATTAGTTACCAACGCACCTGTGTTGGGTCCTGCAGTTGCAGGTATGCTAGCTCCGCCAGGGAAATGAATATCAGCTGCGTACTGGTTGTCGTCCGCTGCGATGCCGTAGAAATCACTAGCCTTGTCTTGTATGCAAACAATAACTACTTTACTGTCGGCAGTAGGTATCTCGGACCTAGGTGTGAACGGTGGTAGTTGTAGACTCCAGTTGTCTGGACTCAGTGGTAGGAGTGGTACGGTCGGTATTAAGCAAGGTATAACACAAAAGTGTTCGTCTAGCGAGTCAATCGCTTCAAGATCCACTGCATGTGTCCAACACGGTTTATCTGTGAATGGATTAGACAATTTCCACCCCGTTAACAGTTATGGTTGGCTTAATAGCTGTATTCCATGCGCTTACACTATTTGCAGGTATGCTTGCGTCTGGGAAATCGCCAAGATTACCAATGGACGCCAGGTTAACATCTATTAGCTTGGTTAGAGTACGTATACGCATAACGTGATCCAAGGACGTTTTCCAGACGACACTTAGGGAACCGTTGTTGTATATGTACTTACCTATGTCATCACGCATGGCATGATAGCGACCATTTAAGTCACCACCATCCGTTACAACCACACTCATATAGTTGGTGCTAGTCTCGGATGTACCACCTCCAGATGCACTACCGTCATAGCATATTGGACCCTCAACCTCAGGTGCCAGCAACACAAGCGGGAAGAACTTTACTTCAAGCTCGTGCGGCCCCGTAGCGGTTACGGTCACACCTCTGCTGCCCGACATGGTCATACCGTGAGTCTCCGGGTCAGGTCCTTGTCCATTGATGCTGTACAGCAGTTCAGCGCACGAAGGCTCCGGGCTGCTGTCATAGTCTTCGGGTAGTACGCGTATTGTCTCACACGGCGGTATACCACCCTGCTCTCCCGACTGTGCTGCACCGAAGGTGAGTTGGTTACGTGCGGGCACGCTGTTAACAACCACAAAGCGCCCGGCACGCATTTGCACATCTCCGGTTAGGTTAAGCGCCTCTACAGCGTAATCCACAGGAGCTGCGTTGGAGATGGAACAATCCTCGTCTTGATACAGGGTAGTGTATTGGTTGGCTACGTTGATTTCAGTAACAAAGTGCTGCGACAGATTAGACACCCGCGTGGGTATCAGCACGGTACCCGGCGTGGCTACTGCAACTGTAGTTAGATCGCCAACCTGCAGCATACCAAAGCCCATACCTTGGTCGCTGGATACCTCTACGTAGTAAGAGCTGCCAAAGATAGCGGCCTTAGGTACAACAAACACAAAGTCCACACCGCCTGCACTGGCGAAGGTGAACTCCCAGTCTGCACCTAGATCGACTATGGATTCCAGTGTGTAGTCTGCACGTACCCAGTTATTACGGGGACCAACTACAAGGTCACAATCAAGTATCCAGTTTTTGGGTAGCGTAGAACCAACCACGAAAGGGTGGTCTTGGTAAGACGCGTCGTTCAGGAAGTCTAATACAGGCATTAGTTAAAGTTCCCTAGTACCTCGATCTGAAGTCCGTACTTTATCGGATTGATGCGGATGATATTATCGTCGGCTAGGTCACGTCCAGGCCTAAGGAATACATTACCATAAACGTTGGGTATTAGGTTGCCTAGGAATGACCCACCCTCATTTATGATAAGGGTCTTAAGCGGTCGACCTGGTCTGAACGCAGGCAACTCGGATGAACACAACTTTCTAATGAAGAAGTGATCACCAACAATGTTGACGGAGATGGTGTCCTCGCTAGCAGTAAGAACTACACCATCCTCACCAATCAACCACACATCGCCGGACAGCAGTTCATCTTCCTTAACGTAGATGCCACGTACTACCGGTTGTACCTGGGGTACAAGCACAGAGGACACAAAGGGTAGAGCGCCTACATCAAACTCAACACGTGTATCACCAGGCGACAGACCTGATATACCATCGGGGTCGCCGTACAGTACTCCGACGTCTCGCCCATATTTGTCGTATAGCGGTATAACGGCGCCACTACCCGGATAGGTGCCAGCAGCTATTACCCCTGACGTATCTGCTATCTCGACCAACAACGCTCCGCTAACAAGACGCATGCTTTTGATGAACTGTAACGCTCCTGAATTAGGTGCGTATACGCGAGCGTCAAGGAACACAGTCTTAGCCACAACCATACCGTTTCGACTTACCATAGTGGCGTTGTCGGCAAACGGGTAGTTAGTGTTACCCACGTTAGACGGAGACTGCAGTGTTGTTGTTGTCTGAGTCATTATGGCGTACTCTCAAAGCGTGGCACATAGCCTTCAAATGGGCCCGGCCAAATAAATTCCTCACAACTCTCACACCGCGACAATTGATTATTCAGATCAGGGATACCTCTAGCGCAAACCTCCGCCATACCTATTGCTGAGTTAATCTTCACGTGTCCTGTTGAGTCCTCATCAGTCTCCATATCAATGCTTATGATGGGCCCGGTTAACGGGTCTTCCACCTCTTCGAAATTGATGGTGATAGCACCATTGCAATCGGGAGTAACTTCATTGATAGCGCTTATGTGCGGTTTAAGGCAAAGGTTGCTGTCCGGTGTCTTATCGCATTCGGATAGAAACCGAGAGTACACGTCAACACTAACAGACGCGTTCAATCTGAATATGACTGCCTCAACCTCACCTACACCCTCAATGGTACGCAACCCACGTTCAATTATCAGTTGTTCGGGTGTGCTGCTGACAAACGATACCACACCCGTCATGCCATCAGCTCTACCAAACTTACGCAGACTGGTAACGAAACCGCTGACATCGTAAGCCCTGGCAGAACGAGTTAAAAGCTCTGAACGCTGTACAGCATCACCAACTGCATACGGGAACCTAAAGTGCATGACCTCTTTGTTAGCTCCGGGACCGAATGTAACCCAACCCCCAACGCCGTCTACTAGAGGAGAAAGATGGTAGTTGCGCCCTGGTGTAACCTTACCGACTACAGTAATACCTGCAAGGGGTCGGAAGCTGTTGCCTGCTACAGAGAACGTTACCGATGTAAGGTGTGTGGAGATACCAACAGAACTAACCATCACCTTCTCACCTACTGTACCTGGGAACCACAGGTGACAGTCAACAATAACGTCGTCTGGTAGTTCGTTACCATCCGTATCAATTAAAGTGGCTTTGTCGTGGAATGGATAACCACGATGTGCATTGTTGTGCTGCCATGGGATATTGCTTATCTGCTGGATCACGGTGTTTAAGGCTCCGTTACTATGGTCAGTTCAGTTTCGCAGGCGATCACTTGTGTGGTGTTGTCGTCAAAGGTGATAAGCCCATCCACATTGATAAGTGCGGTGGTGGCTGCGTCTAGTTTGTTAATCTTAGCAGCCCAGTACCACATGGCGTATCTGTTCTTCTTCAGTAGACTAGGTGAGGTGCTGTACGCTACTGAGAACTCGTCCACATCAACAACACCAGGCGCAAAGACCGTCTGTGGTCTCGTTGGTAGTTTTAACTTACCTGAGTACTTGACCAGAGTCATAGTGGAGCCAGGGTCCGACGTCACGTTGAACGTAACACTCTTGATACCCATCTTACTGTCGGTAGCATCAAGCTTAGCTCCAACCTGTAGACGATATACAAACGAGAACAGTTTGTCGTCTGTCTGGTCGTAGGCGCAAGCGAACTTAGTGTCATCTAGTTCTTGTATGAAACTTTGCAACAAGCTTAGATAGTCGTTGTACACAACCAAGGCGTTACAGATGCGGTTACGCGCATTAAGCCCCTGTTCAAATTTGACCATAAGGCTTCTGTATGCGTCATCAACGTCGTCACAGCTAAAGCAAGTCTTACAATCACCGGATAGCTGGATAGAGTGTGTAGGGTCAGTTAACTCTTCGTTGACTTCCCACCAATAGCAGTTGTCACCCTGCAGTACCAGGTTCCCTTGTGCGTCTGCCGTAACGTTATTGATGCTACGCAGCACTAGATCTGTTTCATCGCAATCCACCGGCGACTTACCGTCACCAAGACCTGGTACGACGTTAAATTGTAACCGTGTTAGTTTACGGCGTCCTTGGGTTACAACTTCACCTACTAACTGCATGTTGTATCCAGCTTTGAACTCAGCCGCATTAGTTATAGTGAGATCGTTCAGCAGATTCAGGGCGTCGGGTGCTGTTATGGAATATATGCGAGCGGGCCGTATCTCTGTATTGCGAATACCCATCACTAGGTTTAGCGTGGTAGTAAGAGCACCTAACGCGTTCCAATTCGCCAGATTAACTACCCATACCAATGCAGACCTCTTAACAGTGTCCCACGCCTCGTACACCCGGTAGATTCCAAAGTCTGTGTACTTCTGAGAGTTTGCGGTAAAAGTATTTAACAATACCTCGCCACTGGAGTTGCGCACCTCGATGGTAGGGAATGCGGTCTGATTATCAAAGGCTACCCACTTAATACCCGTGTCGTGCTCCAAATAGTCTGGAAAATTATCCGGCCCTGTAACAGGAACAAACGGGGGATAACCCCCTGTTACTAAGTCGGACACGAAGTAAGCGTCAACAACCGTATTAGCCACAGCCCTATCTGCGTCTGGTATAGACACAAACGGGAAGTCCGCCCCTGTGTGAGACAACAGCCAGTTTGTATTTTGGTCATGCATATGTTGCTACTAGGTCTAACGTACATCTCCGACAGACTCGGCCCACAGTCTACATAGGTTAACTAATAATAAACCCAGTTGACTCAATGGCAGCCACCAGCATCTCCATCTGTATCAGTCGTGTTTCCAACTGCTGTACTGTTAACAGATTCAATCGGACGTCCTTGGTCAACACAGACTGGTCATCTAGTATACGTTCAAGTTCTTTGGAGGTGCAACATGGGTCAGAGCATACGTCTGCCAGGTTTAGCTGGTTTATGCCACTGGTTATCTCGATGCATCTCAGGCCGTTCAGGTTGATATTACCAATTGCGTTCGGGGTAACACCGTTGATCGTGCGTATAGGTTCTGGTAACTGTCTGTCCGCACCTTCTACACAACCACAATCTTCATTCAAGTTAAGACCGCTGATGGCGTGGAAGGTTATCTGTTGTCCAGACACCGATATCTGCATGTTAGTACCTGCCACCAACTCAACGTCGCCGTAGATGGGATCGCTAACGTCGCTACCGTTACGTACAGTCACTGAAGTGATACCACGGATATCAGGCTTAATGACCGTAGGTAACAGTCGTCCCCTGCTGGTATCAAACTGGAACAAACCAGCAAAGCGTTGGATCTGTTCTAACTCTCCTATGGTTACCTTACCAATGGCATCAGAAAAGTCGCCCTCGCCAAACAACAGGTAGCTTGTATTCTCTACGTGCGTAAGTGCGCTGATGTTAGCCTTGCACACTACCTCTGCAGCTGTAGTCCAAGAGCCACCAGAGAACACACCACCATAGCCAAACTTGATAGTGATGCCATCACCAAACACACCCACCTCATACAGATGGAACTTGCCTGGGTCTACACTGGCGGCATAGGAGACTGGAATGATAAGATCGACAAGGAACTCTTGTGGTAATACAAACGAACCACTTACGTCCTCACCGCTGACACCATCTGCCAGCGGGAAGTTACGCAATGAGTTGGAGTTAAGCCACTCTATGCCGACCAATGAGTTAATGGGAGGCATGAATTACTCCGGGGTTGCGAGCCAACGTTGATCGATCAAACCGATGCTTCCACCGTAACCATCTGCATCGGTTCGGATTATGCGGAAGATTACGATGTCTCCAGCAGTAGCAGTAAAGGCAGGCGATAGCTTCTCGAACGCTTGACCAGTAGTAACTGCTCCAGCGGCAGACAAAGCCAGGTTACCTAGCGAGGCGAGTGTAGTCGTTATTGTAGCTGGCGTAGTTGTTGGATTAAGTACTAGATACTCAAGCGCAAGATCTGGCATAGTACCGTTGGCCAAAGCCAAAACAACAAACCGTATCTGAATGTCAAGATTTCCAGCGGGTGCAATGGTAGGTACACAGAACCGACCTCGGATAGAGCTATCCAAACCGGAAGCAAGCTCCAGGTAGTAGATGTCGCCAGATGTCTCAAGGGACACGTTATCCAAGGCATTGAACTCGACCGGACCCTCGCGCGTGGAGGGATCACTTACAGTCAGGGTAAGCAGACCAGCCAAATAGTCGGCGTTAGGCGCAGACAAGGCTGTACCACCTGTGATCACAAGCGTATCCGTGTTACTGGATTTGACGCCGACCACTACAGGACCTTTGTTCAGGGTTACACCGTTCACATCTATCGACTTGAATGCCAGATGGCTGGTGTCATCTACCTCGCCGTCATCCAGTACAGGATTGGCCTTAATAACCAGATCACCGGTAGTGGCATCATCACCGTTCAGATCTTGAATGGTTATGGTTGCGTTGGCCGGTGTCAGACTGGTAACCAGAGCGGAACCAGTCTTAAAGGTCATGCGCGTAAAGTAGAAGTCGATGTAGGTGTAATCACTGGGGTCGTTAACGGCATCGTTCCAGAAGATGCCATCGGCGTTGATCGTAATCACACCTTCGTTGATCAGATCCTGGGCTACACCGTCGATATCAAAGTGGACCGCCCCAATGGGGATAGGTGGCCAGATCTTAGATAGCACCGTGTCGCTGGCTATCACGTACTCATACACTGCGCCTACAGGTGCGTCCACCGAGGGGGTACCCCAGTCCGTCGGGGTTTCCAGGTTGGACAATCGAGCATGGTAGTGGATGTGACCTTCCAGCGGATTCTTCCATCCTGGGTTCACATACATCTGATACAGGTCTGTACCGTCGGTATCTGCTCCATGTGGTCCCGTAACCACACAGACAATAAACCCGAATGGCGGGGATTGCTGTACCAGGAATCCCTTCTTACCAGGAGTACCAGACAAGTACAGAGGACCTGTCACTGCCGCCCCACCAATAATGGAATCGGCCAGGTCGTCCTCTCGAATAGTAAGGTGTCCGTTATAGACGACGTTGCCGAGCACGTTGGTGTGCTTGTACTGAACCACGCCCCACACGTACGAGGATATAGCTGGTTGCAAGGACACACCGTCGGAGCCAGGCTCCAAAGCAGACAGGGCTGGCCTGTATACACCGTCGTTATCGCGGTACACAGCTTGTCCTACAGTGGTCTCTCCAGCAAGAGGTACATCTCTAGCTACAGTGGTCGATCCAATCAAGGCATTGGATATCTTCTCGTCAAGCGAGGTCGTGCGTTGGCGTAGTGTATTCAGCGGGCGATTAGTAACACCAGCGGAGACGGCTTCACCATTCTGGATATCACTGAAGCCTTGTGGGTACGGGGTGGTCATGCGTAAACCTTAATTAGAACTGAATGGGCCATTTGATGGCGATCTGACTGCCATTCAACTTGGTCAATGCTGTGAAGTAGAATCTAGCGAACACAACGTCACCAGAGAAAGCACCGGTGGGTGAAGCAACAAGTGCTCCACCGTACACCTTGGACCCAGCACCTTGGTTGAAGGCAAGACCTTTAACACCGGTGGAGCCGGATGAGAGTCCGAAGAAGTTGGCAATGTTACCCGTGTAGTCACCGCTTGAGGCAGTGAATGCTGGCGCAAAGCTAATCTCGGTACGTAGGAAGTCCTTGTTGACTCCGTCCAACCCATTGTAGTAGCTTTGCCCTTCATCGCGGGCTGCCGTTACAGAGGGCGCAGCCCCATTGGTGAACTCTAGGTACACCGTTGATAGGGCATATGCATCGTTTCCAGACACCAGTCGCGCCAGGATGTCCGCTGCACCAAACAACACTAGGTTGTGCGGTACATGGATAATAGGACTCCACTTCTGATTGTGGTCGTCCACGTAGCCAATATCGAGTGGTCCACCGAATGGTCGTTTCATACTTTCCATAATTAGCTCACGTAGAATGCGGTAGGTTCGGGGTTAGAGTACTCATCCATCACAGAAGACAGACCATCTGCTGCAAAGGCCCCTTCAGGGCCTAAGTCACTCGTCTCATTGTACATATCTGAGACTTCATATTCCATTGACGATAACAGAGACACGTGTGCGGGTAGTAGTTTGCGCAACATGTAAAGGGACCGACCGTTGTCAACAACGTTCAATAGGTGCGCCTTTAGCACTACAAACACTGCGTTGTGTTTAAGCACACCCAGTAGGAAGCGCATTGGGTTGATTGTCAGTGGCAAGTCGTTAATGTGCGGTTCCCCAGTTCCGGGGGAGGTGCGCAGAGCCATGGCCATGGAGTTGCCGGCTGCTTTGCCTGTTACGTGTACATAGTCCCAGAAGGCATCCACATCCGCCGCTCTACCCCCGATAGGGAAGCGGGCCAGGGTGTGTACGTCTGCGTCGACCGTGTAGGTTACATCCACATCGTAATTGACGAAGGTTAGCGTGCCTTTGGCGCCTATCGAGTTAAGCAGGGCGGAATTGTCCACCACTACTCCAGGCAGTGCAAGGTCGTCCTCTAAAGCTTGACCTTCCAGCATTACCACGGCATCCGTCAGGAAGTCACCGACATTAACTGTGTCCCCAACCGCTACGGTGGCTGTATTACCCAGCTTGAACTCATAGACGTTGGCATCAGTGATAACCTGTAGCCTATCTGTACGCTCTATAATGCTTTCTACGAGCTCCGTTCCTTTGACCACCGGAACACCCACCAGTGCCCCTAAAGCCGCTCTGAACGCAGCTGCGTGGCTTCCCTTGATGTGTGTGTCCCATATTGCGTTTACAAGGTCGCGGTACAGGTCAGAGCTTGACGCTGCATACGTATTGAATACGAAGCCAAACTGGTTGTAAGCATCGTGCAGATCCATATCCGAGCCAAACAACCACATGGATACCGACAACTCTTCGTCAACACCTGCCGTTGGGGTAAACTGCAGGAATGGGTCCTTCAACAGTTCAATGACATGATTCGTTGTATCCAGTATAAAATCCACACCCGGCACTAGCCAGACAGTGGGATCTACCGGACGATCGACTATACAGCCCACCTTCTTCAAGTTTGCAGGTACCGGTATCTTCCAGGTGCGACCCTGTGTAGATTGACCGTACACAATGCCACCGCCGTACTCGTTGGTAGTCTCGTCGTAGCTGTGGAGTACAAGTGACGTCTCTGCCGACGCGGACGCGGTAATCTGCAGTTTGCTCCACAGTTGTTTGTGGAACACTGGTACATCGAACCGGCTTATGGTGCTTAGCGCATCTAGCGAGTTAAGCTGAGCCTGCTCCTGCTCAAACAACCCAGCCTTGGTTATAGCAAGCAACTGATCCTGTGCAGCGAAGTGCACGGACCAGAAGGTTCCTAGGTTGGCTAGGAAGTTAGATGCATAGTTAGGCGTGTATTGCATTAAACAACCAAGTGGTCAGAAGCCAGTACATTAACCTGTACGTCTTCGGAGTTGAGGAAGTAGCTAACAGTGCGTGACGTAGCCATGTCTTCAGGATTATATGGTATTGCGAGTTCGTCTGTATCGAACACCCACAGGCTGCCGTCGTTGTCTACATCCCCAGGTGTCAGATCCGATACAGGCAAAAGGATCTCACCTCGCATATCAATAGGTAGCTTGATTCGTGTTCTTGCGGACAGGTGTGTCCTGATTGCCTGGATTACAACGTCGGCGGACAGCTTACCGGACACAAAGTCCGTATTGTTGACCGCATCAGCTACGGAGGCCTTAATAGCCTCAGTATCTGGCTCGGGCGCTCCAGGCCCCTTAATCAGGTTGATGGTTATGGCTACCAGACATGGCACCGGTGCTTTAACCAGATAGTCCCCCGCAGGGTGTCTGTTGTCCCGGTCAAGCACAAAATCGTTTACCTCAGCCAAGATCGGCATGTAGGTTACGTCGATGTCGTAGTCTCGTGTGTCGGCTGCTACAAGACCTGTCACGTTGGTATCGGTGAACTGTACCACCGTGGTCTGATAGCGCGTGAATACGTGCTCGTTGTCGTACATCTGCGGCATCATGTCCAACCCGTCCACCGCAGTGGTGTCCGAGTTTCGCTGTACCGCTGTTATCGTAAACTCGTCAGTTACTGTACTACCCGTTGTGCGTAGGTTGGATACGCGGTACATGCCCGCGTAAGTATCTCGGTCAAACGTGATAACCCAACTTCCGTTAGACGCCGAGCTAAGGGCAGCCGATACAGTCACAGTTGTAGTCACGGGTAATGTACGTGACCTTACGTACAGGTCTGCCTTACCGTGTGTGGATATACCCAGTACAGAATGCTTGTCTCTAAGCATCTCCGGGTCGCCAGCACCGATAACGCTCACATCGCTAACAGTGGGGAAGGCGGCCAACAGCATGGCCTTAATGGTGCCACGCGCGCCCATGTTCTTAGTAGATGGTCCTTGATGCAAACGATTGATCAGGTCCGTATTGGTTTCGCTGTCTGCACCACCTTCGAAGTCACCAGCAGATACCGCTTGTGTAAGGTTAGACAGTGTGGTTGTAGTAGTGAACGCAGTGTTCTTACGCACGTTACCGGCGCTGCCCACAGTATTTGCTACCACATCGATCAACAACCCGTATTCAGAGTTGACTGCATCAATGTCGAATACCAATCGGTGGCTTGAGTTCAAGATTAGGTCTGAACTGGTAACACCACTAAACGACCGAGTAGGGAGGTAAGTAATACCAGCAGCACTAAACTCTGTACCAGCTACGACCGGTGTAAACACCTTGGAGTCCAATAGCAGTAGTAGCTGTCCGGCAGCCAAACCACCGACACTACGCTCGATCAGGTAGTTGCTAAGGATCTTGTCCACGGTGTCATCATCGGCAAGCTCTGGGTCCTCTGTTACACGCAGCAAAGAGTTAGACTCTTTGTAACGCATATGCGTAGCCTTATTGCTAGCGTGTAGCAAGGCGTGGAACTTAGTTATGAGCTGGTCGAACACCGTACCTGGTGTAGTGTCCAAACTGGCGGCAGCATTGGCTATGAAGTCCCGTAGGAACGCCTCAGACGCTTGGATCTCGGCTTGCGTAAGCTGGTCAAGATTAGTTACTTCTACGGACATTTCAAACTCCGGTTGGTACCAGGGATATAGGAACTATAATTGTGCGGTTGACGCCTGCCCGTGTCGTCAACAGTATGTTAAGGCTGAGCTTACCGTCGTTGATGGTAAAGCTGGTTAGGGTCGCCACAGTTACCACCTCATCGTCTGGCATATCCGTCAAATCTTTATTCTGCTGCGACCATCTTTGTCTTTGTGACTCAGCGGTTGCGAATACGGACCTGACCACCTGTTTGTCGCTAATGTTAGATGTCCGACACAGAGGCAGGAACTCTGTACCGTAGCTAGGGTCGCTGAGCACAGACCCACGGTCTGTAAGGAACAATATGTACCACTCTTGTATTGCCTTCTGTACACCTGTACATACCTTACCACCGCCACCGAGAGAACTAGTCAGCAAAGTCTTCTGACTAAGTGACGGTACTTGGGTGATCAGTAGATCAGTTGTTCTGCCTACATATTCGTTCATGTAGCCACCATACCCTGTAGTGCAAGCAAGAAGCTGTACATACGATTCTGCAACGGACCACCTGGTGAACCCTGACGCCTACGCCTGGAGGCCTCTAACGCCACAGAACGTATTCTACTCGTACCGTACAATTTAGTATCACGTTCCAGCGATCCCATGAAGTCATTGATGATTCTGGCCGACATCACAGCAGCTGTGCTTCGTTTGCTGCGGTCGCTAGAAGTCATAGCCTCATGGTAGTTGAGTTGCGTCTCCTCTGCTTTGAAGAAATCGCGTACAGCTTTGCGGTCGGTTATATCTGGTCCCGCGTCTTCCCCTGAGGATAAGTCCTCGGGCAGTGGTTGTTCGATACCACGTAGGGAATCTGCTGCCAGCTCTGCCTGCGAAATAAGTGACCTGACTACTTTGTCGAAACTCTTGTCTATGCTGCTCATCAGAGTGCGCCTTTCATAGATTCACCGGCAGCCAGCTTATCAGCAATCTTGTTTGACCGCTGGCTGATAGCAGGGGCAGATATACCTAGTGCCCTGGATATCTCTGATACGGAGTACGTCTTACCCTTGTGTTTACCTCTACCCAGGCGCATATCGAATATGCGTTTGTTTATAGGATCCAAGTCGTTGTACACAAACTCTGACCAGATGCCTTCCCAACTGTTGTCTTCGACACCCGGCATAAAGCTGGTCTTGCCACTTTCTTCGGCGGTTAGGTACTGTCCTTCTGCCACTATGGGTCTGGAGTAATTCCTGATGTAATCGATTCGCTTGGGAGACATACCCGTTATCTCGGACAGCTCATCATCGTCCGGTTCACGTCCAGCCGCAGCTGCAAACTCTTGCGATACGTTGTAGATACGACTATTGTCTATCTGTACGCGTTCGGGTACTTTAAGCGGGGACAGTTGGTTAGAATACCTGCGTAAGCCTTGCAGCTGTGTCATCATCCAGCTACGTAGACTAGAGTCCCCAGATGGCTTGTAGCTCTTAATAGCTTTGATGGATAGTTGCTTAGCTCGACCACGTAGGATAGGATTATCCCCACCTGCGTAGGAACGCATGGCTGAAGTCATAACCGGTTTGGTTTGTGTTAGCAGTGTGTTCAAGTTGGCCGAGTTAGGGTTGCGCGACCACACGTCATAGGACTGTGTGATCTTGTCTACCTTATTGGGTTTGCTCCGGTAGAACGACTCGTTGCTCGTGCCGCCAATGTCCATCATGCCAGCTCGTGTGAGCAGGTCTAGCTTGTTTGCATATTTTTCTAGTATTGAGGTCATTCTTGCTCCAAGTCTGATTCGTTTAACTTTACAAGCGGACTACCAGGCCAGTTGTTACCGTACAGTGGGTGTTTCTCAGGAACCAACCCTGAGGCCTCATCCGCCGCAGATCTAATATGCGACAACGCAAACTGACTGTATGCTTGCTTAGCTTCGGCGTCTAGTACTATTGTCACATCAACCACATGACCAAACAACTGTGATTCTGTGCCTCCTGCAAATTGATTTGTGCTGAGTCCACGCAAACGTAGACAGGAGCCAGGACAAATATCGAAACGTATAGGAGAAGCTATCTGTACCGCTCTAAACTTGTAGTACTCATAAGCCCAGGCAGAGTGTGCGTAGTCGCAACCAACAGAACGCGTTGCCTTAGTCTCTGCTGTGTTAGGTGAACGTGGTGTTGCAGCGTTCCCAGCGTTCTTACCGCTTATGTCCTCCTTGGTACGTTTATCACTCATATCTCCAACCAACCACTGTGGTGCATTCCTCACAATGATGTGACCATCAGGTACGCCCAGGTAAGCGGCTGCGGCACCCGCGTTAACATCCAGTTCTTGATCCTCGACGTTAAGACCGGTAGTCATCTTAATTCCACCCCTGTACACAACGCCAGACACTATGCGCGGGAACGTGGATTGACCTTCCACCTGCAGGTAATGCTCTGGGTTTAGTGTACGCCACACTTGGCTCTCTGGGAACACGGGCATGTTAGGCACAGCAGCAGCGGTCTCTACATTGCTGACAATGTTGAAGTGTCCGAGCTGCCCTAGGGTTACCAGCTTATCCCATGCAGACGAACTACCTATGGACTGTAAAACCACCGTAGCCAGGTACTCAAGATAATCTCGCGCAACACTGTTAGTAATATCACCCAATGGTAGGTTGCCACCACCTAGTACAAGTATGTTGGATTTATCGTGCATGTGCCTACCAGCACCACTGGAGCTGATTACTGTTGCGGCTTTACGATTCCCTGGGTGTACGTTATAGCTGGCCTTTGCAGCTACATCTGATAGCGCGCAGTTTGACCCTTCTATGAACTTCTTATAAACAGAGTCACCTTTTAAGCTGCCTCCAGCACCGTCAGGTAGCATCAGAGTAGTTAGGATCTTCTCTAGTGCTTCAGCCCATAGGTCACCGGTACTTGAAGCTTGCGCAGTATTTATCAATCCAACCGCGTCTATTTTACCGTAAGCCCCTGTTACACCACCTATGGAGGTAATGAACCCGAAGAAGTCTAGACCACCTGGGTACATGTCTGCGAGCGCAAGCGTGCCTTTGTCCAGGTCTACCATCCAGTGTGCCGACGTCACTGTAAAACTATAGGACGCTGCAGTTCTAGCATAACCTACAGAACTGATATAACCGTGCCAGATGGCTTTAGCCTCGGCAGGCCAGCTTACTGTGCCGTCTTTACCCTCGTACATATCACCGCTACCTTGGCAGTAGACAGTTATATTCATACGTGAGTCAGCTTCGTCCACCATAGCATAAGCTGCGGACAACTTGCTTGTGAGAACATCGATACCTACAGGAAGCACAAACGTAGCCTCAGGTATACGATTAAGACCAAAGCGCATGGTGGCTCTGGTAATAGGGATCTCGCGGCCCTTTAGGCTACCCGCTACGTCCGATGGTCCAGTCACCTCCATCCACAGCTTCACGCTCGATGCATAGATATTAGTCGGACTGGCCAAGCATCACCTCATTGTTACGTAGTATCAAAAGTAGTACTGCGGCACCGAGACGACGGAGAGCGTTCTCGCCATGCGTGGCCATGTAGTGCAGGGCTTTGTACGGATCTGTATTACGCTTAGCCCAGGACCAATTAGCTCCGCCAGACTTGAGTACGTCATCTGCAACTCGGTGTAGACCTGGTTGTGGTGGTCCTGCTATGGTTACAGTCCATTGTCCATCCGAGTCACCAGACCAAGCGCTGGCCTCTGTAGCTGTTATAGGTAGTACAGTCGCGTTTTCAGTTTTTGATACACGTGCCCAGCGGAACCAACCCAACGTATCCTGTTGTCTGGATAGCATAGGCACATCCGCTAGTCCGTCACCTATAACCCGGTAATACCTAGTCTCGGCATAAGGTCGTAGGGGTTGTACCGTTACGAGGGCGTCTGTGTCGGCGTACACGTTGATGTCGATAACCGAGACGGACACCCCAGGCCACACATCTGTCATACCGTGGATAGTACCGCCCAGACTGTAGTTCATAATTGTTTCGATTGAGGCTCCGCGCTCTGTGTTGATCCAATTACGATTGTCGTATGTAAGCCGACCATCCAGGGCCACCAAATAAGTGGACAACATAGGATCAGCATGCAGTAGCGACATGTACTGGGCTGCCCTGTAGTTTCTACCCATTGCATCCAGACCGAAACCAAACAAACGCTGCCTTAGCCGGGTTACCTCTGTTGTCTCTGCTACAGGCACATATGTCGGGTCCATATACTCACCGCCATCCACGTCCAGTGTGTTCACGGACGGTGGGATGTTCAGCAATAATGTACGAGCATGATTGATCATAGTTTACGCCTTAAGGGAGGGCAGTTACATCAGGTAGTGTGCGGATAAGAAACGAGAATCGGCTGATTCGCTTGTCGGGGTCCGACATGTCTAGTTTCATTCCAAGCAGGAACCCGATAAAAGGGTTACCCTCACCAATCTGTAACGTTACCTGGGGTACTTTGGATCCAGCTATTTTTGATGTCTTGTTTTTGTTATAGAACTCAAGCACACCATCCACACCTGTCTGCCCAGTGGACGCACCAAGTCCGCAGTCCGACGCCTTTGTACCGGAGCTAAATGCTAGTCCTGACACCTGTAGGTCACCGAAGTCATCACCGAACACGTACAGGTAGATCGATGAGCCTAACGACCTAGTGAACTGATGGTTAACCGACAAGCCCAGATTTACGCTAGTGATTATCAGGGTATCAGACGCAGCGCCAAACTTATCCCCACCAGTCCCTTCACCACTATGTAGAACAACTGAACCAGGTAGCGCACCTTCGCCTAGTTTCAATCCAACAACTTGTCCCTGATTCTCTGTGAATAGTTTTGACATTGTTAGTTTCCGCCAGAGTTGCTAGAAGAGCTCGGAGCGTCTACCGCGTCTGGGCTAATGGTAGCGTGGTCACCAACTACTTTGATAGTGGAACCCATAAGACCTTCTTTTACACCCTTAGTCGTAGCTTCGGTATATTCCTGCTTCGTCATAGCTGGGGTTGTTTCCTTTGTCGCATTACTCGCCAGTGACTTTATTGTACTGGTGAGAGTTTCCACTGCAGTCTCTATCTTTATAGCGGATTTTACGGAATCACTAGCCTCAGACGCGACGATCTCCTTGGCCAATTCAGTCAGACGTTTATTAACAGCAGTAGCAGAGTCGTTTGGATTTTCTGCAACTATCTTCGCCAGTTCACCCTCTGGCAGCTTAAACATTTTGTCCATCTTATTTATGCGGTCAACGGAGTTAGCTGATTTAGGATCAGCTTCAATCGCGGCTATCGTGTCGGCTATGAACCTTTTACCTGCCTTGTTGTCTGTGTCTAGTACACGTTCAAGCAGCGGTCCACGACTCTGGTTACCCATGAACGCACCAATAGCCTTAGCAATGTCACCATCACCTGCTGCCGTCAGGGCAGCCTGTACACCGTTGAACGCACTCTCACCGCCCAGGGCTTCAAGAAGGTCCATGGTGCCTGAGCTTTTATCATTAAGCTGTTTCTTACTCAGTTCACCCTGTTCTGCATACACCTGTGCTTTGAGCATCTCATCAGTGTTAACGTCATTTCTCCTTAAACCATCTAGACTCCTGTTGCCAGCGGTTTGTATAGCTGAAAAGTCCTTGTCGAAGTCCCCGTCTATTTTTAGGTTAGCCAGCATATCTGTGAAGATTTCCTTATCAGCACCCGCCAACACGGCTGCACTCAAGACGCTTGTACGATCTTTAGCTGAAAGACTCTTCAAACTTTCTATGTCTGAACCTGCGTTACCTAGTACCTCCTGTAGCTGTGAAGCGACTACAGCAGATGTAACCCCCTCAAACTTATTGAGTGCGTACTGTTGGTAATCTCTGGTCGTGATGAAGGCTTTAGTATCCTCGAAGCTCTTCCCAGTCTGAGTAGCCACAAAAGTAGCCAGCTTGTTCTCATTACCCACAATTGTTATGTCTTCCGGGGTTTCACCATTAAGTACAGCGAGTATGTCCTTGGCCATTGGATCATCAGATTTTTCCAGTTCGGTTTTCAGCTCTTCTTGTGTACGCTCGCCCAACAACAGTTCTGCCGCAGCAGCAACTTGTCCAGCAAGCGGGCTGGCCTGTGCAGCCAGAGTTCTTCCACTACGTCCACGAGCCATCTCCATAGGGTCAGCGTATGCGCCGTAGAACTCTCTACCTTTGCCGAACATGTTAGCGGCATTGCTGACAGCATTTGACTCGTTAAAGCTCTCCAGCGCGGACCT
>Ga0163144_10011045_pt1 | contig 19152 bp, 26 predicted proteins | sample OliLak19BULKMAT1_FD_123175 | JGI IMG/M metagenome (GOLD analysis project Ga0163144, IMG submission 123175) | Freshwater microbial mat bacterial communities from Lake Vanda, McMurdo Dry Valleys, Antarctica - Oligotrophic Lake LV.19.BULKMAT1 | ecosystem: Environmental > Aquatic > Freshwater >... | reverse complement strand
GCAAAGTCATCACAGTCACCTACAAGCCGGCCACTGCTGATCTGCAGGCTTAGATCAGTAACATCGGCCCAGTGTTCCAGCACCTTGTACTTCTCAAGGTCGGTCTTGTAGGTAAACATGCCAAAGATACGGCGGTGCACGCCATTCACGATACGAACTTGCTCTTGAGTTAGCATTCTACACCTCGCACTTGGCCCTCTTTGCAGCCGATAGGCGCGTCAGTAACTGCACCTGGCTTAAATGGGGTGGGAGGCGGTGAGGATACACAGGCGGCAAGTGCCATACAAGCGACTAGAATAAGTTTCTTCATAGGTGCCCTTATTTACAACAATGGGGCCGAAGCCCTATTGTTCTAAAATTGACTGTGCTGATTAACCGATGTCGGTTGCAGTAGATACGACGCGGATTGGGATGTAGATGAATTCCGCTGCTCGTGTAGGCTTGATGGCCACATCAAGATACATTTCGTTGCGGTCAATGCGGTCTGGTGTGTTGTTTGATGCATCACAGATTGTTGCATAGTCAAACAAGCCACGCTTGATGAGAATGTCGTTCATGATGCCGTCGGCAGCAGTCTTGAGGTTGTCACGAGTAAGTTGGTCGTTTGGCTCAAAGACGAATGGCAGCGCGCCCTTGCGAAGCGCGCGACGAAGGAACATTACAAGACGTACGACGTTGATGCGGTCCAGAGCTGAGGCACCACTTGCTGCTGTCTTCTGGCCCCATACCAACATGCCGCGGCCTGGGAAGAACGCGATTGGGTTGATGTTCTTGTCGTACTCATAGAGGTTGTCAAGCTGGCCCTGGCCGAGGTTGGTCTCAATGAATGTCGTTGCTGTTCCTGGTGTGCCACTGTAGTGACCAAGCTTTGAGACACCCACAACCGCGCCACGCTGAACGCCGGCTGGCGGAGTCCAAACGTAACCGACGTTGTCGCTGTAGGTAATGGTCGAGAGAGCCGTGCCTGATGGTGCAGCAAGAACGTTGCGACCGTCAAGGTTGGAAGCCAGACACCATGGGTAGTAGTAGGCTGTCGTGTAGCCGAGAGCACCGCTGAAACGCTCTGAGGTATTGGCCCATTGAGCAGCTTGGTCAGGAGTCTTGTCAGCTGGTACATCAGCAAGGACCATCGCCTCTTCAAAGATGCGAACAGTAAGAGCCTGCATCTCATCAACAACTTCAGAGTAACCTGGGCAAAGGATTAGGTTGTACTCATACAGGGCTGAGCGGACCTCAGTGTTGCTGTTGATTGCTGCCTGAAGAGCTGTAGTGACGGCAAAGCGACGGCCTGCGTCGTTTGCGCCGAGTGGTGAGCTGATTGTCTCTGATGTTACAGCGACCTCAAAGTCATCACCGGTAGCAAATGGTGTGGCGCCCGCAACAACAGTAAAGCTGATTTGCGTATTGTCAAACGGCGAACCTACCACGCCCGAACCCGCTGGGCCAGTCACGGTGCCAACCACATCATACGCGGTTGGTGTTGTGAAGGTAATCGTAAAGGTCTCTGGGCTTGCCATCGAGCCGACGTTCAGGCCGACAACAGTGCCGTTGCCGACAGTTGCGCCGAGTGGTGTCCAGGTATATGCAAGAGCAAACGTGAACCTGTCGCCGACAGCAAACGCTGTGGCGCCGCCTGTCAGAGTGAAACCAAGCAAGGCTGACGTGAACGGCGTGCCTGTTGCACCCGCGCCGATGTAGCCGTCAAGGGAGCCAGTCACTGAAAACAGGAAACCTGATGGACCACCAGCAGATGTAATCGTCACGGTGACTGTCTGTGGACGTACAAGGTTACCTACAGCCGTGATTGGGCCCATTACGCCGTTGCCAATACCGTTGAAGGAAACGGTTGAGGCTACTGCAACTGGGGTGCCAAGGCTGATGAACGTAACAGGATCATCATTGAGGTTGATGTTTGCACGAACGACATAGGCGCGGTCGCCTTGGTTCAGGAACTGGTTAAGGGCAAACAGTCCGTATTCATTGCGGGCATCGCCGTGGAATTCATTGCCTGAAGAGTCTCTGCGGAAGTCTGGCACACCATAGAGTGCCAGTGACTGTGTCAGAGACGTTACAGTACGAACGACACCCTGCTCAAGCGTTCCTGCTGCTGGCGAGATGCCGTTCGTCTGTGTCTTTCCTGCCTTTGTGGCGATAAAGAACAGCGGAATGGTTGTTGCCTGTGCTGGAATGAAAAAGCTTTCGTTGATTACCGAGACGCTTACGCCGGCTGAAACGAGAGTTTCCATGTTATTTCTCCTGGGATGGTAGCAAGATTGCTACTCTGGTTGATTCAATAGTATTTATGGAGCTGACAGTTTCTGTGCCCGGTGGGGGCACACTTTCAGACAGGAATTGCAAGCTCCATCATCCTATCTGAAAGTTCAATGCCCTTTGGCATGATGCACCACCTGCTTGAGTATCTTACATAGGCGTGCTGGAACAAGTTGTCTGGAGAACCTGTTAGCAGGTAGTTTTCTCGCACAGCGTTTAGCATTTCAAGGTTGTCTTCAGGCAACTCCTTGTTGTGCTTGTTCCACTCCTTTTGTGCCCACGTAGTAAGTGCAATCTCACGGGGTGGGGTTTTGATACGGCGTTCTGCCTGTCGCACAAAGGCGGTGGCATCTTCAACATCTCTAATGATTACAAAGATGTGTGCCTCGCTGGCAAGTGACTTTGTGATTCGCCGCCATACTGACTGGCCACCTGTGGTTTGTACGTTTGAACTAAAGAGAGTTTGGCCGCCGCGGATAAGGGTTTCATAGACAAGAGGTGCCAGGCCGCCGCCGTGATACTCCTTGCGGGCTGACAGCAGGTTGGTTGTCAGACCATAAATTGTGCCGCCTGGTACCTCAAATTTGTCCCTTTCAAGGTCGAGAACAACTGCCGCCCGGTTTAGGTCTTTTGGCAGCTTGCCAAATCCTGCAGGCATGTCTATCTTTGAGGTGTCACGCGTGTCTACAAGCGCTACGGTCTTGCCGCCAACGTTGTACTTGCTGGCGTCCCTGTACAGGACATCAAAGCCCTTGATAGGAAATGTGACTGGCAACTTCTTCCAAGCATGTTGGTCTATGTGCGCAGATCCTGCGTACTGTCTCTTGATGCTTTGGTCAAAACTAGAGGCATCCTCGTGTGAAGCGTCAGTATCAAAGGCCACATCGTCAAGCTCAACGTCCTCAATGAATTGGCGAAAGGTCTTCATTTGCGCTCTTCTAGTTTGAATTTCATTTTCACTTTTTTCAGTCCCTGTCCCATTTCACTGGGCAGCCTGTCAATCCTCATGCTCTTTGCCTTGACTCCCGCGACTCGCGGCAGTTCATAGAGATCACTCTCGATGCCTAGTTCACGCTTGGCAAAGTTGTCAACGGATTTCTCTACCATGCTGCATATAAACTGCAGCTCCTCACGGTCTGACTCGTGGGTCTGCCAGCTAACAACAAGTACCATTTCAGAAAATGCATCGTAAGTGATTTTGACAGTATCGGTATCAAGTGCCTGGTTGAGACTGTCTGTTAGCTTGGACCAGCGCACTGCAGGTGCCGAGCCCGCCCGGTGCTTTGGAAGGTTTATCTCATCTAACTTCACGGCAGCGGATCCGGTTCAAATGGTACCAGCCCCTGGGTAGGGGGTAACTGGGCGTCTGGCAGCGTGCTGTCATAGGTGTATGTTGCAATCGGCTCGCCAAACGGTGTCAGGTTGCCGCTGGCGTCCACCTCATTGATTCGCATCTCGCCAAGGCTGGCGATTTGAATAATGACCTTGCGCACCAGGTCGTCCTTGACGCCCATGGGAATGCTGAGGTAGATAGGCATCTCAAAGGTGAGGGTCCACACGACCATGCGCCGGTCTGTTGATGACGGATAGTTCTCTTCATTGGAGATGTCAGTCAGCTCAACCTTGGTGATGCGTGTCCAGTCAAAGGGACCATCTGACTTTTGGATCTGCAGGTCAGGGTTGAACAGGACAAGGATCTGCTCAAGCATCTGGTGCATCTGTTGGGTATTGGATGCGTAGATGCTTAGCTCAATAGTTGCATTGTAGGGAACAGGCATGGATCGCTTGACAACAGTCAAGTCATCTGGAAAGATGCCGCCTGTCTTCATTGTTACCCGCTGGTCAACGATACCTGGTGCGCGTCGACGCTCAGGAGCCATTTGAATTGCAGACAGGTAGGCTGCCATTGTGGGCAAGCTAAACACCCGATTTGTGGTATTGCCAGCCATGAGGGCAGCGACAACACGGTCACGGTTACCAATGACGACGGGGACGGTGATAAACTGCTCCTCGTCACACTCACCCTTGCCGGTCTTGACCTGCAGCCCGTAGAAGATGGAGACGAACTGCAGCAGATACTGGCGCAGCTGCTCGTTGTAGAAGTAGTGTGATATCATGGTGGTCTATTTAGGCTTCTGGGGGCTGGTTAGCCTCTGTCCATCTTGAGCACAAACTGTGAGGTGACGCCCGAAACAATGGACATCTTTGTTATCTTGCCGGCCAGCTCTTCCCGCTTAACAAATGTTTCCACAGTCCCAATGCTGCTAAACTCCCGTTTTTGAAGCTCTCGCGTGATGACGCCCATTAAAAGGTTTTCATAGAGCTCTACGTCGTCAAACATTGACTTTGGTAGATTGAGTTCAATTCTCATGCGAAAGGTGTTGGGCTTGGGAAGCCACTGCTTTATCTTTACAGCGCCGGGCCGGACTGACATCGCCGCCGCAATGTCGTCAGCAATCTTGCGAAGGCCGACCTTGCTTGTTGGCAGATTGTAGCCACTGTAGAATTCCATTTCTTCAGCGAGAAATTGTTTGAATGTTGTAGTCATCTATTGCCGTACATTTCTTTGTCAAGCTCTTTCCACCGCTCAGGATAGTCGCTGGTAAAATCAAGCTGAATTGTCGGGAATACCCGGCCTGTTTTGGTTGGCTTGTCGTTGATTGTGCTTACGTGTGTAACTACAACATCTTGCAGACCGACCTTGTCTAGCAGGTGCTTGAGAGCCCGTGGCGCCATGATTTCAAGCATGTCAACCTCGGTCTTTGGGTTTGAAATCCTGATGAAGAAGCTGGCCTTTTCAGTGGACCAGCCCTTGAATTTTATATTGCGGGCCGGGACAACAAGGGCCTGGGCCAGTTCCGGCCACACATAGTTGTACATGCGCTCAAGGCCTCGGTGAGACCTGTAAGACCAGCTGTAGGGAACGCTGTACTTTCCCATCTGCAGCTTTTGTTCAAAGAGATCCGCCACCCTCATAGCTTGCCGTCCAGGGGTTTGGTGTCAGCTAGATTTAGGATGGCCAGCTGTGATGGCTTGTGGGCACGGCGCTCTACACGACGATCGGTCTCAGCATAGATCCACTTGTTCTTTACAATGCTGAACTTGTAGAGGCGTGCTGGAATTGCCAGCTTGGGGTCATAGTTGAGGCGGAACCAGGCGCCATCCTGTTGGCCAGCCACGTCTGGCAGCCTAAAGCCCTCAAGGTATGGAGCTCCATCTGGTGGCAGGCCGTCCTCAACATACGGGCCGACACCGTCATAGGTGCCAGGGGCCTTGAAACGGTTGGTGCCTGAACGCGTCTCGCGCATGTTGGTGCCCTTTTCAGGAACCTGGGCAATGGCCTCAGCGTTGTTCTTTTCTGTAAAGGTAAGTGGTGCTGTCTGGATCTGCTCAATACCCGCAAAGAATGAACCATCATCAATGACATACTTCTGAGTGTCAGCGGTACCAAGGATGTCGCGGTGCTCCTGTGACGGCAACAGCTGCTGTCCTGAAAACTTGTAGATGATTGGCTTCCAACCAGTCGTATAGCCCTGTGCAGACCAGCCCACGTCAGACACTTCCAGAAACTTGCGAACTGGCCTGAGGTTATGGTCGTACTGCAGCTCGCTTGGAACCTCCAGTACGTCACCCACAACGACAGGCCGGCCAAGTGCACGCACCATATCGGCAAAGGACACCTCAAACATGTAGACGTCAGCCACCTGAAAACCAAACTTTGACAGATCAGATTGGCTGTCGAATGGGGTGTAGGCTGCCTTCAACTGAATGGAGGCGTTTGCATAGTCGCGGTCGCGGTTCTCCATCAACAGTGTGTCTTGGATGTTGTCCAGGCGGGTAGCTTGATAGTCAAACAGCTCAAGCTTCTCTACGACCCAGGCGTCATTGGTAAATATGCCCGCAAACACCAGAGGAATGATACGCCAGTAGCGGCTGCTTGTCGACTGCTTGATGTTGAGCAGGGCAACTGGCACATCAGGAACGTTGACCACGTCAACACGATACCAGTCAAGCTCTACCTCGGCCGTAAACATGTCGCCAACAGCAAATGGGGTTGTACCCTGCCTGATGGTAAAGGACCCGCGCGGGGTATTGAACTGGACACCAGCAAAGGCAACGCCCAAAACCTCCATGCCAGCCGAGCCCAGGAACATGACAGTGAATGTTGTAGGTGTTAGGGCGCTGGCCAAGATGAGTCCAGGCACTGAGTCATAGCCCTTGACGTATGAACCGAGAGTTCCATTGCCCGCACCGGTAAACTGCACGCGCTCAGGCACAATCTTATAGCCGCCATCGGATCGCTCTAGGCGTATCTGGCGGGCACGGTTGGTGGAGTTTGCGCCCTGTGTAAGTCGAATGCTGGTGATGTGCTCGCCAGCGGCAATGCCAGGGGCGTTCTCTGCCTGACCATAGGAGGTGAGGCGAATGCCGAAGTCATACCCCAGATAGGATGGGGTGCCTGTAACCGCCACACCGGTCTCAACAGAAGTCCAAGACGCCGCAAGCGCGTCAAACGCATCTGCTGGCGTGCCGCCGCTGCCAATGGCTTGACCATTTCCGGTGACGTCGGCAAGCCGACCCTGCTCATGAACACCAAGAAGCTTGAATACATTAACTGGCGCACCAGAGATTGCAAGTGCCTCAGCAGCAAGTGTCTCCTGGAAGTTGTTCTCAGGCGGTGCACACTCATCTTGCGTAATCCTGAATGTTCCCTTGCACAGCTCAGGAGGAACATAGGGGCTCAGCGGTGCAAGGGGGCTCAGTGGCAAGCCACCGTTAGGCTGGCTGTTGAATGAGCCAGCGCCTTCAGGGCAGGTGGTGATTGGCAGTCGTGGAATGGAGGGCATTAGCTTGCTACCGGATCAGTGAATACAAGTTGAGCTCGACCCTTGTCATCGCGCATCATTACGTTGCCGGGGTGCAGATCGACGCCATCCAGATACGCAAAGTACTTCGCGACAACTCGAACATCGGCGTCGGTTGTTTTTCTAGCGATGCGGCCCCAGCGCTCATCGAGCTCATCGAAATCTGTGTAATAAACCATGGGATCAAACAGCGGATCATCTTGCGCGCCTTGCGCGAAGTACTTCGGCGGAACCGTTTTGAGAATACGTTGCACAGCAGCCTTGATCTCGCTGGCTCGAGCCGGGCGAAGCTTTTGGAAGAAGATGATGTGCGCCTCCACAGTCCCGCTATTCATTCTGAACTCATCATCCACAGCGACCTTGTGAATGCTGACGATCTTTGGCAGCCATTCGTTGTTTGGGTTCTTCTGACAGAACCGTGCAAACCGCATATACTCTGGATCGTCTTGAACTACTTTGACGGCAACGTTGTGATACACAGGATGTTGGAACACCGAAGCGTACGCACCACTGCCGAGCTTCTTGATCTTCAGCGATTTCACAAGCTTGTCGGTGTAAGCTTCAAGCGTTTCTTCTTGAATGAGTTCAAATATCTTCATGATTATCCTAGCAAGAATGACACGTTGCCTTTTCCAACCAGGCCACCGTATTCGTAGTTCAACATCTCTTCCTTGAGCTCAGTCATATCCTGGCGGGCCTCAGCAACCAGCATTTCGCCGTTGAGGTTGATGGGGCCACCAGCACCTGGGGTGCCTGACGAGAACTTGGATCTGATAAGCCCCAACATCATCTTGGTTTCAGCAAGCGCCCAGTTCTGCAGGAACTGCTTGGCCCAGCGATCAAGCAACAGCTCCTGCTCAGACCTCTCCATGTAGCACTCAATGAGAACCTTTTCCCGTCTGGCAAGGCGGCGCGTGATGAGCAGCTCTCTTGATGGCTCATCCCAGAGAAACATAAGGTCACCAGCAAAGATCCGCTGGAAGTCCTCTGACAGGCTGTGTGTCAGGTGAATGGACAGAATGTCAGTGTAGCCTGACGAGTAGTACTGGTTTAGGAATGTCTGAAAGTAGACGTTGCTGTCCCAGTTGAGTGAGTTTGCGCCCAGGATGTTTAGTCGATGGATCTTGTTGACGCTGACGATCTTGTCGGTTCCATCAACAGCTGAGTTGAGGTAGTAGGTCTGTTGACCCTCAACAACAGAAAAGAGGACAAACTTTGTTGTGTAGGCGGCGTCAGACAGCATGCGATAGTTGTCAAGCGCGTTGTCAATTGCAACGTTGAACTGTTCCTCTTTGAGCTCAACGCACTGGACTGGCCAGCCCAGCTGCGCCTTTATGATTTTGATAACGCGCAGTCTCTCGTCATAGCTGCCGTCGGTGCCGATGTTGACCTTGTCAGTAGACGGCGTGCCCTGCTGGTCAGTGTTTGCCTGCCGCCAGTCAACACCAGTGAACACGTTGAGCACGCGTGTGTTGAGGTTGTAGAAGAGCTGACCAATGTAGGGTGCTGAGAGCTGAGTTGGTTCTGCATAGACCGCGCCAGTAAATGCTGGCGTTGGGCTCGGTCGCATGAAGAGCGAGTTTGATGCATTAGGTGAGACCCAATTGGACCCATCCCAGAATTGGGCGCGCTGCAGCGTATAGTCCCAGAAAAAGTCACCAAGTGCTGGAGTTTCTGGTATCGTTCTGAGCCCATCTACCGCGCCCAGGGGAACCCATGTTGGACCAGGAATAAGGAATTCCAGATTGGACGGCGTCGCTGTCACCCAATTGGTGCCATCAAACAGCTTGATTTGGTTTTGGCCGGTAAAGAAGTATGCCTGACCCAGCGATCCTGGATTGAATGCTCCCGAGATGATGGTGTCTGAGCGTGTAGAGATCCACTGAGTGCCTGTCCAGTACTGCGTAAGGTTTAGTCCCTTGTCATGGTAGACAAATCCCGGCTGTGGGGATGTAGGTGCATCAGGCAGTGAAGGAATGTTTCCAGTGTATCGGGCGCCGTCCTTTTCAACCCGTGAGGCCTCTAGTGGGTATGACTGGATGCCTATTGGGTAGTACTGTAGAACGTTTGTGCTGGCGTGCACAGAGGCGTAGTAGAGGGCGTTGGGGTCTGTGTTCGTAATTGTTATAACAAACGAGGAGATGCCAGTGCCGATGTTGGCGACGCCTGGCAGTGGGCTGCCCAGGATGCCAGAGTAGAATGCAACTACCTGAGCGCCGGATGAGCTGACAATTCGGCTTGCGGGCGCATCGAGATCTGTGCTGGGCAGGTATCGCTCACCGTCAGTTGGCCAGTTGTTGGCATTGATGGCCTTGGTATCAATGGTGACAATGGCTCCGTCTACACTGCTCAGCGCTGTCGGGTAGGTAATCGTGAGCGAGATTGTTGTAGGAGTTGGTCGCGCAATTGCAAGAGTGAATTCTCTAGCCTCTATCCACAGGTCATGGGTAGTCTTTGCATTGATGGTGGTATTCGTTAGAGCCATGTTGGTCCCGTGACATTTTGTCCTGACCTATTTATGACCAACAGACGTCTCCGTTACCGTAAATATGCAATGAGCACATACCGACACGTCATCCACACCTTTCGCCCCACTGAGACCATTGACGCCGTCCTCAGGTTAAAGGGTCGCCACAACCTAACTCACGCAGACCTGGCGCCGCTGCGGCGGGCCTTCAATGAGATGAATGGATTAGTTGTCCCCCGACCCGGAATGACCTACAAGATTCCACTGCCGTTTGAGGTGGTGGATGACTACGGCAACATCGTGGCAACCGCACATCCACCTGAGCTCGAGACGGACCTAGACGGCGACAGCCTCGTCACCTGATTCCGCCTTGAGCGGTGCCTGCCTGTATTCTGCATCCAGGTTTCCTACCTTGACAAACCTAAGCCTGGATATGGACTGGGCAGTTGTACCCCAGGTGAGCGCCGGTCAGTGAAAGCAGCTCGGCCGACGCATCGTTTTCACACGGGGGTGTGCAGGGTGCAGTGCATTTCATGACAGCACCGCCCGCACCAGTTTCGCAATGTTGAGCGCATCAGCAAGCCCGTTGTGGTGCCGACCGTCCAGTGGCTCCTTGATGTGTGCCAGCATGCGGGCCATTCCCATCTCCTTGTTGAGCTTGAACTTGAGTGCAAAGAGCGTCTTGATGTTGTAGTGAGCACGCAGTAGTGCAAATGGGTTCTGCAGCCGCTCGATACCATAGAGGGCCTTGAGGCTGCCGCCACCAACTGAGCCAAGCTTGATGCGATCGTACTCACCGCAGGAGAACCAGACATGGTTGCTGGTGAGACTGTAGTCTGACTTGACCAGCTGGATGGTGTCCATGATGTCTCGACCGCCGTCAACCGCCTCCTGTGTCCAACCTGTCAGCGTGGTGCAGAAGGCGGAAACGGGGGAGAAACGGGGCTTGACGACATAGCTTGAGCCGTTGCTGATGATGCCAGTTCGTGTGTCGAGCTCGCAAATGCCGATCTCAATGATCTCATTGGCCATTTGGCCCTGCTCATCCATGGTTTCCCAGCAGGTGGCCTCGACGTCGACTACCAGGACCCGGGTTAGGTTAGCGCCCATGTATTTTCTTCCTTGTATTGTTGAAACGCCTCAATGGCGCCGATGTTGTAGCGGGACCATGGGCTGACGTCTGGATCTGTCAGTGCCACAAGTGGCTGCCAGGCAACCCTCAGCCCGTCTTCTGGCACAATCAATGCGCCAATGTGTTGCAGTCTGGCTGTGCACAGGAATGTAGTGACCCAGTACGAAACTTCGCCTGGACACAGTGCAGAGTAGATTGGTACCAACTCGTTTTCATACACTCTTATTCCGGTTTCTTCCAGGAGTTCTCGCGAGGCGGCGGCGCTGACGGTCTCACCAAGGTCGACCTTGCCGCCCGGCAGACCCCACATATCTTTGCGGGCGCGCCGCGAGACAGAGAGCACATCGAAACCGGCTGGGCGATTTGGCCAGCGCTGGATTACTACACAGACCGCAGCCTTCAAGTTATTCACCCCACCCCGTGCCGCGCTGCTGGTCATGAAGATACTGCTCAATGACCTGCTTCTCGACCATCAGCGCGCCGCGCTCTGCCTGAATGTCCATGTAGGCCTGCTGCAGAGCAGGGGCTGCGACCTGGATGTCGATGCGAAGACGACCTTGATAGGTCTGGCGGTTGGCAGCCATCTCGACAGCCATACGGGCCAGGGTGAATAGGCGGGCCTCAACCCAAAACAATCGATCTTGCGTCAGCGGCAGCATTTTGCCCTTCCAGAGAATGTGCGAACCAGCATGGGGCTGGGGATTTGAGCCGTCTGGCAAATTCTGTCTTTGTCCCAACAGGGTGGCGAGCAGTCGCCTCAGCAATATTTTCATGCCTTACCTCTCGGGCATGACCTGACCACAGCCCGACCCTGGCCGCAGGTTGATGTTCATTTGGCACTGTGACGCAGCACGATGCCGTTCCGTTCCATCAAGTCGTTGCGGTAACAGTCAACATCCACAAAGTTGAGCGCCACGTCGCGCAGGACCCAGCGCCCGCCCATCGGGTTGCCGTTTGGGGTCTCGCCGACATGTTCTCGCTTGATGTTGCCGCCGCCAGTTATGAGGTAGCCGAAGTTTTCTGCGTCTTTTTTGTGGGCTGATACTGCGTGTTTTGTGCTCATGTGGTTATTATACCACAGGAACCAAAACCGTGTTGACTGTTACAGTCTGATTAAAGCGTATCCCGAGTAGGGTGCTGTAAATGTAACGGTTACCGTGTTTGCTGACACATAGGTCACGTCGCTTGGGATGATAGGCTTGATTACCCCGCCACCAGTATCCACGTAGAAGGTGTGGTGCACGATGAATGGGGCGGTGGTGCCGAGAGCGTGGTTGATGGTCCAGGTTGCAGCGGCCGCGCCCTGCGTGTGACGGAATGAGTTCACTGGCGCAAAGGCCGCCGCGTTGATGGTCTGCCAGGTGCCGTTATAGATCTTGAGCAAGCCGACGGTGGTGTCAAACCACAGCATACCCGTGGACGCCGCTGTTGGGGCTGTAGAGGAGGCAAAGTTTTGAACCAGCTCAGCGTAGTTTTGGTTGAAGATCTCTCCCCAGCCAGAGAAGTTTCTGCCGACGTACTCCAGGTTGTCAGCGTCAATGGTCACCCCTGGCGGCACGATAACGGGAGCAGCGCCGGCTTGCCGTACAATGTAGTAGGTGGAGACGTTGGTGATGTAGCCGCTGGTAGAGTGACCTGGGGATAGAGGCGCTGGCACTGCCTCATTGACGCGAATGATGGTCTGTGCGCCAACAAGATCTGCACTCGCCAGACCGGCAACTGATGCCTGGGTAAAGACGGTGTATCGACCTGCATACGATGCATTTCCACCAACCTCAAACTGCGTGGCTTCAATTAGACTGAAGCCGGAGGGCGCAGCAAGCGGTGAAGTCCAAAAGGCTTGCTGAGCAAATGGTGAGGTGGCCTGGCGATAGAACTTGCCCTGAAAGACAGATGTCCAGTTACCAGAAGAATTGTCTGGTGTTGTGCCAATTGTAAAGGTGCCAGGATTTGCACCTGATGAGGATACGAGTGAAATTGGGATGCGACGTGCCATGATGTACCTATGGATGCTGTCAGGTATTTATGGCACGGACAACATCACTGGTGGTAGAGCCAGTCCCGTATGCGGTGGCTCTTTACCCGTTTGCGATCTCGGAGTTCCTCTTCACTAATGTCTGCCCGGTTGATCAGTAAGTCAATGGCTACAAGCACGTCGGCCAGCTCGCGCTCTAGGCGCGACCTATTGGTTGTGGTGGGATCGTCGGGGTGGCAGCTCTCGTAGCCGTGACGCAGGATCTTGCCAACCATCTGTGCAGCTTCACCCAGCTCTTCAACAAGAACTGCCAGGCGTTCTGTCTGCGAGTCAGACAGGCCATTGGTAGAGGCCACGTCGGTCATGTTGAAAGTGCGAAACGGATGACAATGGACGAGGTGCTGTCGATCATTTCCTGAGTTAGTGCCACTTCAAACACGTGGCCGGGATTGTCTCCATACCGCATGGTAACCATTTCGCCTGCCCGCATGCTGCCAAAGCTGCTGACAATGTCTACCGTGTTCATGTGAAAGTAGTTGGCATCGTCAAGCTGCCCCACAATCTTGATCCAAGGATGGCCCACATAGATCTGATCGATCGTTGCATGTACGGTTTGGGTGGTGGCTGCAGTGAACCCGCGCTGGTCGTCGTACTTGACGTTGTTGACATAGAACCCGGGCGACGGTTGTGCACGGCCGCCCTTGAATAGGCCCACTGGTCCAACCATGTCGTCTCCGCGGCGCAGCCAGTTGAACTGCGTGGCGATAAGGTTGGCGACGAGGTTGCAGCGAGCACCATTCGGGTCACCGTCGGCCGTACCAAGTCGCCGAAAATTCTGTAGGTTCATGGTTAGATCTCCTTTGGGAAGGCTTTTGGCAGAATGCCGTGGTTGTCCTCATGCGATGGACCAGTCCAGCCCTCTGGCTTTACGAGGTCTGGCAGGCCAAAGGGGTTGGGGCGACCCGGCTTGATGCCAACCTCCTTGGCGCTGTTGGCGGCGTGTACGCGGTCCCAGGCCTCGTATGCATCGACACCAAACACCTCAAGGGTGCCGATGGCAATGACGCAGGCATCGATGAGACCGTCGACAATTCCCTCTGGGTCCTGGGCCGCGAAGGCGTCTTGGGTCTCCTTGGTCTCCTCAGCCAAGAGGCTGATGCGAAACTTCAAGTAGTCATTGAGCTGCTGTGAAGTAAACCCATCAACAGCGGACAGGCCAAAGTCGGTATACATCTCATGGATGTCATTGACCCAGTCTCCGCCGTCATAGAAGAAGTCGTCTTCGGAAAAGCCGTCAGTATCTAAAGTCATGGTTGCTCCACGCGGTTGGTAAAGAGCATGAGAGTATTGTAACACGCCGCCCCTGTTCCCGGACCTGTTGTCAGGTCAGTAGTGGCTTTACTTCTCTCAGTACGGCAAAGCTGCCGCGCTCTTGAACCCAGCCATTGGGGTATAGGCGCCAGTTAAAAAACTGCGAAGGCCTGACAAGGTGCTTGAAGGCGCTGTAGGGAACTGACCCCAAAAATTTGGCGCTGTGCACATCGAACTGTAGTACGACGTCGTAGATAACGTCTCGTCCGGCTGCGACCTCTAACTCCGCAAACTCAATCTCGGAGTTGGGGATAGAAAGCGAGCCACGATTGGAACTCTTTATCTCGTGGTAGACCCCGTCAAGTTGGTAGTCATGCGGGGCATAGCGATCAGAAATGATTGCGCCAAGCGGAAGTACCAGTTCTTTTACGGCAGCGTCCACTGCAAGGCCCATGGTTGAGGCAGGAGTTCTTCCTGGCAACACATAGTGTCGAGCGTCAAGCTTGATGACATCAACCATAGCGACCAAAGTGGGATTTTGACCACTGCTTGATTACCTTGCCACAGGTCTGGCAGGTGTCGGTGTAGAAAGTTTCAGCACAGTGGTCGTAGCCGCCGCCTTGGTAGCTGCTTGTCTCCAACGTGTGCTCGTGTGGGCAAGCTGCCTGGAGAGCCTGTAGAGCAGCATCTCGTGCGGACGACAGCTTGACCTCTTTAAGGGCGTGAATCTTGAGCGCCGTCTCGGCTCTGGCAAGAGTATCGATTAGTTTGTCCATGGTGTATTCTAACAACACCGCTGACAAACACCGTCCTGAATTCAGGACAAAATATGCACCATCGAGCCCAGATCGGCGCCATATGAATTGGCTGCAGCGGTGTCGTCAAAGAGACCCTTCAAAAAGGCCTCGCTGTCTATCTCAGTGTCGTCAGGCCAGGTAAACTGGTAGGTGTGGTCGTGTGAGTCAGTGTGCTTTTCAAACTTCAAGGGCACCTGGATACCAATAGACTTGGTAGCCGTCCGCAGCATTGTGGCGACAGGCACGTTGGAGCCGGGATGCATCATAATGTAGATGTATGGAGGATTCGCGCCAGTGTGTAACTCGATGGTGTTGATAGAGTTGTATTTTTTCTTGACCTCAATCATCACTGCACCCAACGCCTTGCCAAACTGGCGAGAGTAGATGTTCGGAGGAAGAATGTCGAGAATCTCTGAGAGCAGCATGGGACTATTTATACTGACAAAAAGAAAGGGCCTCCGAGGAGGCCCTTTGACTAGACAGCCCGAAGGCTGTGTTCGATCAGGAGAACGCGACGTTCCTCACGAGGATACGTGAGTAGTAGTCAGCCGAATTGCCGAGCGATGTGCCGGTATTCGTGAACGTTGCCTTGCCGTAACGCGTCATCAGGGACACTGCTGGCATGAACGTGTTTGCGTCCATAACAACACCAGTGCTCATCAGCGGGATGTATGGGCAGTAGAAGTAGCCAGAGTCAAGTTCCGAAGAACCGCCCTTGTAGCCGATGAGGATGTCTTCACCAGCATCGCCTGAGGCGTTGACGATTCCGGCGCCTGAACCAGACAGGTTCCAAGCGTCATTCAGACCCCAGTTGTACGAGTAGACCTTCATCTGGCCATTCAGCGTACCAACAAGCTTGTTGCCAGTTGGGTCAGAGAACGAACCTGAAACAGCTGGTGCGAACACCGACTTTGAAGCGGTCTGCAGCATCGACGTGATCAGGTGACCACCAACGAGCCAGTTACCAGGCCCACGACGTGTCTTGGCGCCGATTTCATTGGCCATCTTGTTGATCAGGATGCCGAGGTGGGCATAGCGATCGCCAAGGTAGTTCGGTGCAAAGCCTGGAGTAGGAGCTGCGAAGTCGTACGTTGTAACAGTTGAAGCCAGAGCCAACAGGTCGGTCAGAACTTCGTTGTCGATTTCGTGCGCGATCTGTGCAGACAGGGCAGCCGTCAGTTCGCTCTCGAGGTCGAGACCGTGCTGAGCCGACAGATCCTGTGCAGCTTCCATCGTCCAGCGAGCCTGCAGCTTGCGTGAGCCAGCTGTGATGGTTTGCTTGAGGACAGACAGACGCATTGACTTACCGCCGAAACCTTCAGCGTTGCCGGTCGAAGCAGCAAAGCCGTCCGATGTAGCAGCTGTCAGAGCAGGTGGGTAGGCAGCAGTGCCGACGTTCGATGACGAGTAGAAACGCTTCATCTTCGAGTTGTTCGCAAAGACTTCGTCACCAGCGGTGATGTCGTTCTGTGGAGCACCGTTGCCGTCAGCGGCTTCAGCAAAGGCGAAACGCAGCGAGTAGACCAAGCCGACTGGACCGCTCATTGGCTGGAGGCCAACGAGGTCAGACGAAATCGTACCTGGAAGGATACGACGGATCATCGGGATGACGATCTTTTGGAAGTTGCTGATGTCGCCGGCCTGGTTGGCTGAGCTTGGGAAAGCTGTTTCCAACAGGTGCTTTTTCTGGTTTTCCAGAAGGGTGTCGACTACTTGCTTCTTCGAACCTTGTAGGCCTTCGAGCAGTGCGTCTTTGGTTTCTTGCCAGTTTTCAATGAGTTGCATGGTTTCTCCTGTGAGATGTTGGCAGATTACTTGATACCTGCGAGGCGACGAAGGTGGCTCATTTGCTCTGAGAGCTGAGCAGCCTTAGCTGTGGTGTTTACGCTGGTTGGCTCACCAGTTACAACGGTTGTCTTGCTCTTTCCAGCTTGACCTTCAGTCAGAGTGGCAACAGGAGCTGCTTCTTCTTCCTTGAGGATTCGTCCGATAAAGAACTTGTAGGACTCTTCAAGACGGTCAGTGTCCACATTGCGGAGGACCATGGCCATCTGTTCGCGCTTCTTGCCAGTGAGTGGGGAAAGAATCTTCTCCATCCGCGACTCGCGAACCATTTTGTTCAGTGCTTCTTCGCGCTCGTCCAGGCGCTTTTCAGCGTCAGACAGCTTGCCTTCTGCAACCTGTAGCTTTGCTTGAACCGACGACTCGTCGACATAGCTCTTTGCGTATTCACCGACGAATGCTTCGAACATGCGACGACCGAATTCGTTCTGCTTGACGACGTCGAGGTCTTCACGCAGTTCTTCCATTTCGGCAGACAGGCGCATTTCAAAGAATGTGTCGATCTTGTCGACCAGCTGGTCGAGTTCGCTGGCAACTTCACCAGCAAGCTTGTGCTTTTCTTCGACGAGCTTTGAAGCAAATTCTGCTTCAAGGTCACGGAAGCGTTCGATGTCGCCCTTGAGTTCAGCGATCTCTTTGGTCAGGGCTTCTGCAACGAATGCATCAACCTTGCCGATGAGCTCTTCGCGCTCCGTCAGCCACTGCTCCGACAGTTGAAGACGAACTTCGTTTGAAACATCTTCGCGGACTTGCGTCTTGAAAGTTTCGACCGAAGTGGTCCACTGCTCGGAGATTTCAGCCTTCGATTCCTCGCTAAGCAGCTCTGATTCGAGTAGCTTCTTCAGGATTTCGTCCATGCGGTTCTCCTTATCTGTTAGGGGGTCGACCTTGCGGTCGGACTTGGATTTCTGTGTCGCAAGGTTTTCACATCTTGAAACTCTACCGTAAACATATTTATATGGCTCACAGAAAAAGCGCCGAAAACCCAAGCGTTTTCAGCACCCACAGCGACTTTTGATTACTCTTGATCACCCGATGTGTCTAGATCCTGTCGGCTCTGGCCACCTAGACCAGTAACTTCACGGGTCTTTGCAACGAAGTAGTCATGCATCGTGACAGAGGCCTGCTCCATGCGATCATTGATCACATCTTGTAACATGCTCTTCAGCATCTCTTGGTGTTCCATAGGAATCTCCTTAGGTGGGTTGACGATGCAGATATTTACAGCGGCCTGGGCGTCAAATTACTGAGCGTCTTGACACATTGCCCACACCAAGCCTGTAAGCATCTTGACGTCCTTTGGTGACTTGCCAACCATGTCGAGATACTTCTTGACATGCGGCTCAATCTGTGAGGCGCGTGATGCGTCCATGCAGTATGGCTTGCACTTGTTGAAAATCATCTTTGCAGCCCGCTCATCAGACATTGGCTTTGCCATAGGTCCTGACATTGGCTTTTTCATTGCCGTTGACTTTGCCATGTGCATTCCTTCAGACATGGCGGCTTCGTCGGCTTCAACCATGGCCATGAGCTTGGTGTGCACTTCAGCACGGCACTTGGCATCACAGCCTTTGAGATATGAAAGAACGTCAGCCTTGGTAATGGCAGCTTTCTTGCCCTTTGAGGCTGGCATGTCGTCCATTGGCATGTCGAGCTCGCCTTCGCCGCCTTCCATGTCAAAGTCCATTTCGTCGGCAGCTGGTTTAGCTTTCTTCTTGGCCTCGGCCAGCATTTGCAGTCGTGGGAATTTCATGATTATTTCCGCCCTTTTGTGATTGATTCGATGAGGGCCAGAACTTCACGCTTGAAATACTTCTGCGCCTTTGGGTCATGTACGACGGCTTCAGCCAACGTCAAGACTCTCTTTGAGCCCATTGCCTCGGTCACAACGTCTGGGTAGGCGTCAGGAGCTGAAGGTTGGGAGACGATATCAACAGTCACGAAGGCAAAGTCGCTGACGTTGCCAGATTCGTTTACGTTGCCGGTGCCACGTGATGAGACGCCAAGCTTGACGCCGCCATCAATGAGTGCCTTGGCGATGTTGCCGCTGGGGGTATTGAGCAGCTTCATCTTGCCCATTGCATTGTTGCCGCTCATGCCGCACTCGGTGATGCAGTGGGAAACGTTTGCCAGGTTGATGGTGAGGGTGTCGGGGTGGTTCAGTTCACCAAGGATGAAGTGACCCGACTTGATCTTTTCCTTGGCGCTTTCGACGGCCTTGGAGATTTCCTCAAGTGGATAGTTACGGCCGTTGCCATTCTTGATGGCAGCCTGCATCATAATTCCCTTGAGGTAGAGGTCACCGCCCTTGCGCATTTCCTGCAGTGGCGATGAGAAGAGGTCTTCTTGTAGTAGTTTCATAGTTGCTCCTTAGTTGAGCCAGCCAAGCTCAGATGCCTTCTTTTGGCCCAGCCCGGTGTTTGTGCCTTCGCCACGAAGAAGCTTGTCGAGGTTGCTTGCAAGTTCAAAGAGGTCAGTGGCGTGTGCCTTGT
>Ga0163144_10011044_pt1 | contig 19153 bp, 15 predicted proteins | sample OliLak19BULKMAT1_FD_123175 | JGI IMG/M metagenome (GOLD analysis project Ga0163144, IMG submission 123175) | Freshwater microbial mat bacterial communities from Lake Vanda, McMurdo Dry Valleys, Antarctica - Oligotrophic Lake LV.19.BULKMAT1 | ecosystem: Environmental > Aquatic > Freshwater >... | reverse complement strand
CCGGCTTCCACCCGCTGGACCTGCCAGGCCTGCCGCCGCAACAACGCCCGCTCCAGCGGCTTCAGCCCGAGGTGGTCGCCCGGCATCTTGTTCTCAATGGCGATCTGCTCGTGCCCCTGCGCCTCGCACCACGGGGCGGCGAGGTCACGCAACGCAGCCGCATTGCGCACCCGCAGCATCCCGTCCAGGCGCACCTCGGACAGGTTCAGCTCGGGTGGCATCTCCCACGCCATGGCCCCGCGGGTCACCCCCGCAGTCTCCTCGGCGAGTGTCTGTTTGGCCAACTGGTCGAGTGCACCCACGCTTACTGAGATAGCCTATTAAAACGCACGCGGACAACCTATTTCGAGCGAATAAATCGTCCACGACACCGTGCTTTTTGAAATAACTTGGGGGTGTGGCGCCCATGCCGCCGCCCACGGCCGCGATGTGCCCGTCAGCGGCGGCGGGGGCCGCGAGCCGTTCCGCGAAGAAGGGAGAGGCGGCGCGCACGTCGTCGTTGCGATCGCGGCCGCTGACCGGCGATTCCAGGTTCTGCCGCGGTTGGCCGCGTACCAAGCCGCCATCAAGCTCCTGCACCCCGGCGCCCGCCGTGGCGACTCGCCCCCCTGAATAAACCGCACACCGGGGGCCTCCGATTCACCCCAGTGCGACCCCGCTGCCGCGCCCTTGCCGCGCTCCACTCGCGCTCCATTCGCGCCCCGTTCGCCCTCATCTCACCTTCTTCTCACCCTCCTCTCCCGCGCTTCCGCCGCGCAGCCGCACAACCGCGCAGCCCCCTCATCCCCGCGCGCCATCCGCCGACCACAAACCCCGCCGAGCCGTGCCCCGGTGGTTGCACCTGGGCTCGCGCTGGAACGCTTGGGGAGCGTCGCCGCCGCGGCCTCGCAATGCCGCCGTGATCACCCTCATCGACAAGCTTGAAAGAGGCACTCCTTGCGATTCGAGAACATCGGTTCGACGCTCGTGCTCGTCTCGTGCATGGCAGTCGCCGTCTCCGTGGGGGCGCCGGCCTGCACGGCGGAGACGTCCCCCGAGGACCCGGCCGAAGAGCCCCACGTGCATCGCGATTTCGGTGACCTCTTCGACAAGGCGTCGAGCCAGCGCTCGATCCGGGTGATCGTGCGGACCAGCGCCGACTTCATCCCATGGGGGGACCTCTCGGCCGAAGGCAAGGTCGAGCAAGCCAAGAGCCTCTCGGCCGCGCAGCAGCAGCTCCTCGCCGCGCTCGAACGCACGACGCAGCGTCAAGCCCGAGAGTCGCTGCTGAGCGCCTCTGGCTCTTCCGGAAACCCTGTCACCACCACACGGCCGTCCGGCCATAGATGGAGCTCCACGTGCTCGCCGGAGGGCATGTCGGCCAAGCCATATCGCTCGGTCAGGAAGTGGACCTCTTGATTGTGCGAGCCCCGCCAGGCGAGCTGGACGCTGCGCCTCTCCTGCACGAAACGGCCACTCACCAGCACGTCCACCTCGGCGAGCAACGCGCGGCCCGCCGGGGAGCGAATCTCGTCCAGCGTGTGGCCGGTGAAGACGAACACGGACAGACCGCGGCGCCGCACGCGTCGGGCGAGCTCGGCGAGCGGCGCCGCCTGGGCAAAGGGCTCGCCGCCCGTGAACGTCACGCCTTCGATCCCGGACGTTTCCGCCACCAGCGCGTCGATCGCGTCCATCGTCATGCGCTCCCGCGGTGCGAAGCTCCATGTGTCGGGGTTCCAGCAGCCGGGGCACGCGAGGGCACAACCTTGCGTCCACAGGACGAAGCGCTCGCCGGGCCCATTGGCCGCGCTCCGCGGCAACCAGCGCGCGACGTTGACTTCCATCAATACACGCGCCGGAGCAGCACCAGGCGAACCTTGTCCCCTTCGCGCTTCTCCTGCACCTGATAGCCGAGCTTCTTGGCGCGCTCGACGATGGCCTGTTTCTGCGCCTGGACCAGCTTGCGCTTCTCTTCGGCAATGCGGCGGCGCTCTTCCTCGGCGGCGCGCTCTTCCTTGATCCGCGCGTGGTGGACGTAGCGCGCTTCGAGCCGCTGCATCCAGGGTTGCCCGTACGTGCGGCGGTCGTAGTCGCTGACGATCAGCAGGTGGCCGGTGGGCGTTCCAAGGAAGCCGAGGTCATTGGACGAGCCTCCGACGTGCTGCTTTCGAATGACGACGTGGGCGCGCTGCGCCCGTTCGAGACCCTCGTATCCCGTCAGCCCGACGGCCTCTTGGTGGACTTCCACCTTGCCCTCGCCGAAGCCGACATCCGCGAGCGCATGGAGCAGGCACTCGCGATCCGTCATTGGCGTGAGGAGCGTCACGTAGGCGCTCATCGCTTCTTCCCGGCGGTGAGCGTCGCGGCCGCGGTTTGCTGGACCCGGCCCGCACCCGGCTTGCGCTCCGTGCGTGCCCGATCAGGGGCGAGACCTTCCAGCAGGCGCTCCAGATCCTTCAGGCACAGATCGCCCTCGAAGCCGTCCGCGTCGGCGGCGATGCGTCCCTCTTCGTCGATGTCGATGACGATGCGTTGCTCTTTCATGTGCCCTCCGCCGGCGCGACAAGCTTGGCGGACAACCGCTTCGCCTCCGCTTCGCCCGGATCCAGATGTCCCCATGCAGCGATCACGAGGTATCGCTGCTGCTTGGTCGATCGAAGCGTCCCGACCGCCGGCAGCCCTTCCGGCGGCACCGACTCTTCGGCGGCCTCCGCGCTCTGGGGCACGAACCGCGCTCCCGAGGCGGGTTTCACGACGGGCGCTGGGCGCGACTCCTGGGCTCGCGGCTCGAACGGCTTCGACAGCCACTCTTCCAGCTCGGTCACCTCCGCCGAACGAGCGTTGACCTCTTTTGCCGCCGCAGAGACCTCGTCGTCGAGCTTCTTTTTCTTGGCGTAGAGGTCTTTCTTCGCGGCCTCGTCCTTGTCGCTCTTCTTTGCTTCTCCCTTCTGTGCTTCTTCGACCTCGCGGCGCTCGGCGCTGAGCCGCGTATGCGTCTCCTTCGCGGTGGCAAGCCGGGACCGCCGTGACTCCAGCGCCTCGGCCTTTTCTTTGCGGGTGCGCTCCCACTCGGCGCGCTGCCGCTGAATCTCCGCGTCGCGCTCGGCGTCTTGCCCGGCCCTGTCGAGCTCCTTGCCGAGCCTGGCCGCGCCCTCTTCGAGCGCGCGCAGCCGGCGCAGGCGTTCGAGCGCGCCCGCCGGGCCGTGCTGCGAGAACGGGTTGTCCGCCGTCAGCGACGCGACCTCTCGCCGGAGGTCATCGCCGCTGCGACCGAAGCCCAGGAGCGCGCCGGCCAGCGCCACGAACTTTTTCGCCAGGCCCGCGCCCTGCTGGTTCGCCGTATCGAGCTGTCTGGCCACCGTCTCGAGCCGCTTCGCCGCATCCATGTCGACAGTGCGCCACGACGCATGGAGCTTGTCTTCCTGGATGCCCGCCGGCTCCCGGGGCGGGTCGACGATCCAGCGCCAGCGCGCGGCGAGCGACAGCGGGCGCGGCGCCGGCCATGTCGCAGGCTCGGAGGTCTGCACGACGCCGAGCTCGGACGCCTGGACTCGTCCGGCGTCGAGGGTCTCCTCTTGTGCCGGGATTTCGGGCTTCGGCGCGCCTTCCAGCCAGACGGGTCGGCCCGCCGCGCTTTCGAGGGCCACGGCTCCATGGAAGCGCCACGAGGGCGCGGCAGCGACGGCGTTCACCACCTCGGACAGCGCCTGGGTTTGAGCGTCTTCGAGCTCGGCGTGCACCGTCCAGCTCGCGGAGCGCAGGGCGATCACGCGACGCTCGGCTCCCAGGACGAAGGGTGGCAATCTGAGGTCGTCCCAGACAATCTGGCAGCCGCCACTGGCCCACTCCGCAAGGAGCGAGTGCTGCGCACCGCCGGGCGGCGTCAGCAGCACGCGAGGCACCCCTGACGTGGGGAGCCCCGCGGGAGCGCCGGCAAGGCCGCCTGGAGCGGGTGGCAGCGGCTGCGCGCCTTCGTACAGACGGACGGGCTGGTGGTCCGAGAGAGCCACGTCGAACGGTCGTTGCCGGGCCTTCACGAAGTGCAGCGGCTTTCCCGTCGTGACAGCTTCGTCGATGGCGTGGTGCCAGAACAGATGGAGGACCACCTGGAACCACGCTGCGGCCTGCGCCGCGGACAGGCGCAGCACCCAGTGGGCTTCGATCTCCGAGCCCATCCACACGGCGCCCGCCTGTCCCCGACCGACGACCATGCCGCTCGCCGGTAGATCCGCCACGCGTCGCACGAGCACGCCCGAATGGCTCGCCTCCCGCAGGCCCGGATCGCGGGTGCCCTCGCCGAAGCCGGTGGTGGCGAGCACGTAGACCCGGTGGCCGTCGGCGGCGGCGTCCATCAGCGCGGTCGTGAGCGACGCCGGCGGTTGGCTGGACAGGAACACCAGCAGCGGCGTTTCGGCGGGCGCTTTCACCGCGGCGAACAGCTCGGAGGGGTCGAAGGTGCCGGCGCCACGCAGCGGACCGTTCTCGCGTTTGGGCGGACTTTCATTGCGCTCGTGGACCCAACCGCGAATGGTGCTCCGGCGGCGATCGAGGATCTTCTCTCGCGGCAGCGGCAAGATGACTCCTCCGCTCATGATGCGTGCTCCTCGGCAAAGGCGACGCGTCCGAGCTGCGCGGCGCCCGGCGGGGTAGGCGATAGATCGACCGGGGCAGCGACTTGCCAGAACACCTCGGGGGTGCCGGCAAACCGCGCGAGGAGGGCCGCGTGCGCCGGAAGCTCGGGTCGCCAGCGCGACAGCGGACTGCCACGGACACATCCCTCGAAGACCTCCCGGACGGCTGCCCGGCTCCGATAGAGCTGCTCCGAGCGGAGCTTGCGCTCGAAGCGCGCCTCCGCCCACGCTTGAGCGTCGCGCGCCGAAAACGGCCCCAGCGGAACGTTCTCGACCTTCACCTTGGAATAGGTGCCCTTTCCGGGCACCTCCACCTCGTCGAGAGGAATGGCGGTGCCAAACGTCTCCTGCACCGTGGCGTCGAGCCCTGCGAAGGGAACGAGAAGCCTCTTGCTCTCGGTGTCCCAGCGAACTTCGGAGGGCAGGTATTTCTGCACCCAGCTCGCGAACAGCCGCTCGAAATTCACCTCGGCGCTCTCCGGCTTGGACTTCATGGCTCGCTTCTGCTCGTTCACATCGAGCGTCCCGTCGAGCCGCCACTCGTTCGTGCCGGCGGTGAAATCGAGGCTCCAGCGAAGGGTCGCCTGGCTCCCCGGCAGGAGGCTCGCGCGGGGCTCGGCGCTGTCGCCGCGCGGGAACGCGCGTACGAGGAAGCGCTGGCTCGGATCGAGCACCGAGGAGAACACCGCGCCGAGCGCCGGCCTCTCGGGAATGGCCACCAGCGCATTGAACCGGCCGTCGCGAGCCGCCATCTTGCGTTCCGCATGAAGGACGCGCGCGCCGCCGAAGAGAGGGTGAGTCGCCGTCCACAGCTCGTACACGCCCTGCTCGGGCACTGGCACGCTGTCCGTCGCGGCGGCCTGCTCCCCCAGCGTCTTGAGCACGCCGGACGCGTCGCAAAGGTCGAGCTGGACGCACCACCGCGACAGGCTGCGCGCGCCGGCCTCCGTCACCCCTGGAAGGGCCTCTTTCACGAGCCCGGCGTCGAGCCGGCCCGTCGCGAGAGCCTTGCGGCACAGGTGCCCGAGCTCGGGCCGGGGCTCGAGCCAGGCCATCTCGGCAAACACCGCGAACCGATTCACCACCACGCCGGAACGAAGCTCACACCTCACCGTCTGCCTCCCTCGAACTGCCTGCTCTGGACCATGGCTGTCTGGCTCGCGAGCTCCGCGAGCTCACTGACACGACAACCCCTGAAGTACGGCGCGCTCCCCAGAACGAGGAGCTGCTGCCTTGCCCGGGTCAGCGCCACATTGAGCCGGTTCGGGCTATCGAGAAAGCCTATCCGGTACGTGTTGCGCATCGACAGGAGCACCAGATCGGCCTCGCGTCCCTGGAACCTGTCGACCGTGCCGCAGACGATCTCCACCCCGTCGGCCTGGAAGCGCGACGAGGGCCTCTGTTTCAGCAGCCCTGCGAGCATCTCCCGAATGGCCAGCTCCTGCTTCGTGTAGAAGCACAGACACGCCACCTCCCACACCGTGGGGAGAGAGCGGCTCGGCGGCCCCTTCTTCTTCGCCCAGCTCAAGAACCGGCGGACGATTCCCCCCATCACGTCAATCTCCTGGCGATTGACGCCCTTGTCCGTGCCGTGAACGTCCACCCAGGATCTCCTCGAACGGAGGATGTCGAGGGCGAAATCCCACTCGATCTTCTCGTCGCGGTGAGCAATGGTGTTGGCGTTCTTGAGCGATTTCCCTTCGTAGAACGTCTGGCGCGCGAACTCCGCGATTTCGGCGTGCATGCGGTGCTGAAAGGACAAGGTGCCGAAGCGTTCGTCCAGAGCAGACCGGTTCCTCCGGCCGAGGCCTTGCGTGAGGGCGCTCGGCCGGTGCGCGCGCTCTTCGCCGATACCGGTCTGGATGACCTCCAGAATGCTCGGCAGCGCGATGTCGCGGATGTCGTGAATCGAGCGCTGAACGGCCGCGTGCTTCGGCAGCAGCTCGTCGATCTCGCGGCGCAGCTTGTCGCGCTCCTGGCCTTTTTTGCTCCACCGGAGCTCGTGCTCGCGGGTGAGCCGCCACGCTGTCTCGCCGGCCCAGTCGTGCTCTTCGAGCCACTTTCGTTCGTGGCGTTCCAGCTCCGAAAGGGTGTCTATCCCGTCCCGGTGTCCGCGCTCGAGCACCGGAGGGCGCAGCGCGCCTTCGCGATCGACCCAGAAGCGCTGTCGAAAGAGGAAAGGATTGTGCTCCGGCAGCTCCGCCCACCTGGTGAGATCCCGCGCGACGAGCAGGTTGGAAGGCAGATGGCCGGCCACCTCGGCGAGCAGGTCGTCGGCCACGAGCACCCAGGACGCGGTCGCCAGCCGCAGGGCCGCGGGTTCGCCGCGTCGCATCTGGTCGAGGGTGATCTCGTGCACAAAGACTTTTCCCGGAGACGGCCGGCGCACGACGCGGACGACCTCCAAGGCGCGCAGCTCTTCTTCCCGGGAGAGCTCCCGCGCGAGGTGCTCGAGGACGGCGGATGGCTCCACGATGAGCCACCGGAGCGGGCGGCCCCGGAGCTGCTTTCGGCCGAGCCGGACCACGAGGAGGCGCGCGCGCTGGTGCGCCGGCAAGAAGATGGGACGGTCTTCCTCGTCGATGAGCGAGCCGAGATTGGCGACGATGTCCCCGCGGTCCGTGAACGGCGGGAGCTGATGGACGTCGCCGACCACGACGTGACGCCGCGCCAGCACCGCAGGCACGAGGAACTCCTGGATCAAGGTCTTGCTCGCCTCGTCCACGATCAGCACGTCGAAGTGAGGAAACGAGCACAGCGGCCGATCGCGCGACGCGGAGTCCGCCCCTTGCTCGCGGAAGAAGGGGTGATTGATGATCCCCATGGTCGTGCCGCACGTCAGGTTCGCGCTCATCACCACGGTCCGCTCGGCCATGTCGCGCAGCTCGCCGTCACCTCGCCGTCCGAGCTCGGGATGCCCCCGCCAGGTTTCCACGAGAGCCTCTACCCTGGCATCGAGCTGGCAGTCCTGAACCCTGGGGTCCACGCGATCGGGGTGCCCGATACGGACCGCGTCGATCGGCACCTCGTCGCCCAGCAGACGCTCGATGACGTTGTCGATGGCCACGTTGGTGGACGCGCAGAGCAACACCCGCTGTCCCGCCGAGACGAGCTGCTGGACGATCTCGCAGATGGCTGTGGTCTTTCCCGAGCCCGGCGGCCCTTCGAGGATCGCGAGATCGACGGTCGCCAGGGCCTTCGCGACGAACAGCCGCTGCTCGTCGGTGCCGTTGCGCGTCGCGTCGGTGAGGCTGAACCAGCGCGCGGGAACCACCGGGCGCACGGGCGGCCAGCGGACCGCCTCCGGATCTTCACAGAGGCGCAGCAAGCCGCGGTGATGCGGGAGCGGCGCATTGGAAAGCTGCTGAATGGCCCGGCGTTGCAGGTAGAGACTCCGCACGTCGACGGGCAAGAACAGACTGCTCCCGGCCGGGGGATAGCGATCGAGCAAGAGCTGGTATCGCTCGCGATCGACGCGCTTGATCTTGTACACCGAGTCCTTGCGGTGTCGCGCCTCGGTCCAGACCTCCTTGCCGTCGTCCTCGCAGAACGCCGCCCGTGGGTCCATGAACTCGTTGCCCTCGGTCCGCTCGGGCGACAGCAGCTCGATCCAGGGACCAGAACGGCGTTCGCCGCTCTTGCGCTCGATCCCGAAGCGCAAGCCGTTGTCGGCCCGGAGCACACCCTCGGGTGGGTCGTCCGTTCGAAGCGCGCCCGCGGTCAGCTCGTACGTCCGCCCCCGTTCGTCCGACAACCGCAACACGCCTTCGAGAGCATCCCCTGTGCGCGCCGTGACATGGATATCGTCCACGAGCAGAGTCGCGCCGTCCTCGACGCGGCCTTCCACCACCACGCTCCAGTCCCGATCCTCGTGCGGCACTGGCTTGCGGGTGATGTGCAGCGCTTTGCCGTCCTCCGTCCGGATCACGGCCGGCGCGGGCGGCGGGCCCTCGGGCTCGACCTTGATCGAGCTCTCTCCCCAGAACACGATGTCATCGGCGAGGAGCGGCTCAGCCGTCTCGATGCGCAGCGCGTCGCCCCGCGGAGCGCAGGTGAGCACCTGGATGTTGCGGCCACGGCGATTGGCAATCACCAGCGGCTCCCCGAGATCAGGCTGGGTGTCCGCCGGCACCCCACGAATGAGCCAACCGCCCGGCCGGCGCGGGATCAAGAGCCGCGTATCGTGCGCCACGAGACGCAGCTCGACCTCGCCTTGCACGCGCTTCCACGGGAGCTCGTAGCGCGACTGCCGCGTCTTGGCGGTGTGGATGGCCTGAGTGAGGAACTGGCGGAAAGCGCGGAGCGCTTGCTCGGACTGCTTCGAGAGCGGAAAGGCGATCTTGGGGTGCTCGACGACGGCGTCGAAGAAGAGCTCTCGCACGTCAGGAGCCCCCAGGAATGAAGGGGTTGCGCATTTCCTGTTTCAGTCGCGGCACGTCCGCGCTCTCGCCCTCGGGCAGGCTCTCCGCCGGTTCCGAGCTGGCGAGCCGCGCGCGCGCCTTGGCCCAGCGCCGGAGATCTTCGATCGGGCCGCGCATCGTGCGCGACAGAGGATACGTCGAGCGGATCGCCCGCTCGACATGCTTCGTCGAGATCTCGCACCCTTCCGCGAAGGCGTCGAACATCGCCTCGCGGACCGCCTCTTCGAGCTCCGCGCCTGAGAAGCCCGCCGACATCTCCGAAAGCTTCGCGAGATCGAACTCTCCGGGATCGCGCTTCCGCTTGTGGATGTGGATCGCGAGGATCTTCGTGCGCACGGCTCGGGTCGGCAGATCGACGAAGAAGATCTCGTCGAAGCGGCCCTTGCGCAGCAGCTCCGGCGGGAGCATGTCGACGCGATTCGCGGTGGCCACGACGAACACGGGCTCCCGCTTCTCCTGCATCCAGGTGAGAAGCGTCCCGAAGACTCGCGCCGCCGTGCCCGAGTCGGTGCGATCCGAGCTCTCCACGCCCGCCAGCCCCTTCTCCATCTCGTCGATCCACAACACGCACGGCGCGAGCGCCTGCGCCACCTGCAGAGCCGTGCGGATGTTCGCCTCCGATTGCCCCACGATGCCGGCGTACACCTTGCCGAGGTCGAATCGCAACAACGGAAAGCGCCAGCTCGCCGCGACCGCCTTGGCGATGAGGCTCTTGCCGCAGCCTTGCACACCCAGCAGGAGCGCTCCCTTGGGCGCGTCGAGACCGTACTCGCGCGCGCCCTGGCCGAATGCGCGGCCGCGCCGGTCGAGCCATGTCTTCAGCACATCGAGGCCACCGATGTCGTCCCATTCCTCCTGCGCTTCGTAGTGCTCCAGCACGCCGCTCTGCCGGATGATCCGTTCTTTTTCCCGGACCACGATCCGCACCGCGTTGGGCCCAAGGCGTCCCAGCTTCGCCGCCGCTTGCCCGAACGCGAGCTTCGCCTCCATGACGGTGAGGCCGCGCGCCCCCTCGAGCAGCGCGTCGCATTCGTCGTCTTTCGGGACGCCGAGCGCCTCCGCCACGCCGATGCAGACGGTCCGGAGATCGGCCACGTCCGGCAACGGGATCTCGATGGTGGGGACCTCTTTTCGGAGATCCTCGTGGAGGCTGGGTTGCGTCGTCGCGAGCAACACGACCTTCCGGGGCGTCTCGGGACAGCGGCAGATCTCGCGTACCCAGCGCACCATCTCGTGGTGCTCGGGCGCCAGGTAAGGGTGAATGTCTTCGAGGAGCCAGACCCCGGGCTGCTCGGCTGCGTGGATTGCCTTGAGGATCTCCAGGGGATCGATCTGGGAGGGGTCCTCGGTCTCGCGTTTGCCGGTCGCGTCGCGCCGCTCGAGCCCGCTCGAACGACTCCACACATGAAGCGGCGCGTGGAGGGTGTCGGCCAGACCGATGGCGTATCCCTGGATGCGCTCCCACTCGAACGACACGAGGTGCAGGACGTTCGCCCCTGCCCGGGCGAGATGTCTCATATTCTCGAAGACGACGCTCATTTGCATTCCCGCCAACACGCCATGCCCCCACCTCTTGCACCCGCCAGAACGCGTCCAGCCTGGGTATCGTTCCTTGCAGCCGTGCGCAAGACCGCTGTGCTGCTCGCTACAGAGCTGCGCTGCGAGAATCGGTCCGCCAGGACCGATTCCGGGTGCCAGCACTCGCCGGCCAGCCCCCCAGGACCCATCCTCGGGTGCCAGCACTCGCCGGCCAGCCCCCCAGGACCGCGGAGCGTTTCAGCGCGCGAGCGCCACGGAGATCGAGTGATCGTTCCAGGCCTCGTACCAGGCCACGTCGCTGCGGCCGTCGCCGTCGAAGTCGCCCGACGCTGACCAGCCGGGGGTGCCCCAGCCCGAGATCCACTTGCCTCCGCCGAGCTTGCTGCCTGTCGAGACGGCCACCGTCATCGACGCGTCGTTCCACTGCTCGTACCACACGACATCGCTCTTGCCGTCGCCGTCGAAGTCGCCGCTGTGCGCGGCGTCGGGCGTGCCCCAGCCCGACAGCCACTTGCCGGCGTTCTTGAAGGCGCCGCCGGTCGAGAGGCCGACGGTCGTGCCGGCGTCGTTCCACTGCTCGTACCACGCGACATCGCTCTTGCCGTCGCCGTCGAAGTCGCCGACGAACGCGGCGTCGGGCGTGCCCCAGCCAGACGCCCACTGGCCGGCGTGCTCGAGCACGGCGCCTGTCGAGCGCGCGACGGTGATCGCGTGATCGTTCCAGGCCTCGTACCAGGCGATGTCGCTCTTGCCGTCTCCATTGAAGTCGCCGACATCGGCCCAGTCGGGGGCGCCCCAGCCCGAGAGCCACGTTCCGGCGTCCGCCAGGTGATCGCCCTTCGAGACGTACACCCCCGTGGCGCCCTTCTCCGCGGAATACCAGGCCACGTCCGCGAGGCCGTCTCCATTGAAGTCGCCGACCTTCGCCCAGTCGGGGGCGGCGAGCCCCTCGATCCACTTGCCGGCGTGAGAGAGCTTGTCTCCCGTGGAGAGGCCGACGGTGATCGAGCCGCCGTTCCAGGCCTCGAACCAGGCGACGTCGCTCCGGCCGTCACCGTCGAAGTCGCCGACACCGGCCCAGTCCGCCGTGCCCCAGCCAGAGACCCACTTGCCGCCATGGGCGAAGTGCGTCGCCTTCGCGACGTCGCCGCCGCTGTTGCCACCGCCGCTGTTGCCGCCGCCGCTGTTGCCACCGACGGTGCCGCCCTGGCACGCCGTGGCGAGGTGCGGCTTCAGGTAGGGGAAGGGGTCGACTCCCGAGTTGTAACCCTTGCTCGGGAAGATGGAGAAGTGAAGGTGCGGAGTCGTGCCGCTCGCCCCCGTGTTGCTGACGCCGCCGAGGCGCTCTCCCGCGCCGACCGACTTGCCTTCGTGGATGGCACCGTCGATCCCGTCCATGTGCGCGTAATAGTAATACCACCCGTTTTCATCGACGATCGTGACGGCGTTGCCGCCGATCCCGGCCCAGCCCGCGCTCACCACCTGGCCCGCGCGGGCGGCGACCACCGGAGTCCCCTTGGCCGCGAAGATGTCGTTGCCGAGGTGGCCCGTCGGATGCGACGCCGTTCCACCCTGGTAATAGTCGGTGTTGCCGAGCGAGCCGTCACACACCCACGGTCCCGCCGAGCCGAGCCCCGGCTCCCAGCCGTTGTTGAAGGGGCCTTGAACAGGATAGCGCTGGAGCGAGGGAGTCGACACCGTGACCCCGGAGTCGAGGATCCCGGGCTCGTGCTCGCCGTCGCCGTCGTCGTGCGACTCGGTGGCAGCGCAGCTCGCGAGCGCCAGGGAAAGAGCCACGGAGCAAAAGCGAAGGTGCGGGTTCATCGGGAGATTCCTTCTGCGCTGGACGGAGGCGCCCGGTGGTGGCGAGCGCGGCGGGCCGTAGTGCATCAGGCATTCCACTCCTGACGGAGGACCAGGCAGCGCGAATCAGCCGCAAACGCGGCAAGCGGCCCTCAGACAGGCTTGTACGGCTGGAAAGATCCAGTGCCAGATCGACCCCTTGGGTGGTCCGCGATCCACCCACGGAGGAGCCCGTCCAGCGGCGATTCTTCAGATTGTTTCAGGACGGGCGACAGGCCGGCAGAGAGGGGCGAGCGACTGGCCGACAGGCAAGCTCGGTTGTTTCAGGAGCGGCAACAGGCCGGCAGAGAGATGCGAGCGACACGCCGACAGGCAAGCTCAATAGCCGACTCCGAGGGTCAACATCGCCTGCGGCTGCCACTCGGACTGCGGCCTCGCCAGCCTGGGCGCGTGCCCGAAATAGGCGAGGCTCGAGGCGGCCTCGCCGATCATCTCGAACCCGCCGTAGATGGGCCATAGTCCTCGCAGCGAGCCGCCGACCTCGGGGCCCGCCGTGGACATGCCGCTGGGCGACACGCCGCCGAGCTCGAAGCCGGGGGTGTCCTCGCCGATCTGCAGCTCGGCGAACCCGATATGCGCCCGCGGCTGGAGCCAGACCGACTGGAAGCGCCACGACCACACCGTGACGCTCGCGCGAAAGTGAGCCACCTCGGGCGCGGCCTCTCGGTGGAGGAAACCGGACCCATTGCCGCAAGCCCCGATCGAGAGCACCGACGACGGCGCGACCTCGGCGCACATCAATGCTCCCGGGCCCATGGTCGTGCCGCCGAAGCTCATGCTCACGTAGGTGCGGGGCGGCGCATCCGAATGCGTTTTCGGCGCCGCGACGGCCCCGTCCCCGTGCGTGGCAGCATTGCGCGGCGCGTCCGTTGCCTGCACCGACGCGGGCGCTTGCGGCGACGCGGGCGCTTGCGACAGCGACGCGGGTTGCGCCGGCGGCTCGGCCTGCGCGCTGCCGCCCCATGAAAGCGCAGTCCCCAACGAACCACCGATCACGGCGAAGAGAGCCAATTGCCTCATGCGGTTACCTCCCGGCGCCACACACCACTCCACCACATTCTGGAAGAACGGAGTCCGCCGTCCAGGCGGCGTGAGCATCGTCGCAGCAGCGAGCTTCACGCGCACGACGCGCTGTTCGCCGCGCGCAAGCTTCACGCGCACGACGCGCTGTTCACGGCGTGGAGGATCTCGGGGCCTTCGCCCTTGTGCCCGTGGCCGGCTTCGTGGTTGGTTCCCGTCGGGGACGCGGCCTACGCTCCGTGGCTGCTCCCTTCGAGCTCCCCCCGGGCGGGCTCCGCGTGCGATCGGCTGATGCGATGGACGAAAAGAACGCCTCACTGACTCGTGTTCTGGGTGTGACGCTGCAGCAATATGCCGGCATCCAGACGGCGCTGGCTCAGGGCTTTCCGCTCGACGACGCGCTGCGCAACGAGCGCCTCTCGGCGACCCGATGGACCCGGGTACGCACCGCGTGGGGGGACAAGCTCGCGCGCGAAGGTCACGGGGGCCCGCTCTCCGCCGCCTTTTTGAGCACCTCCGCCGAGGCCGCGGAGTGGCTCGGCCGGCGCATCGCGCCGCTCGACGACGACCTTGGCGCGTGGTGCGGCTTTCTCGGGGCGTATGCCGCCGAGCCCGCGCCGTCGACGCTGCTCCGGCGCCTCGGGCTGCGCGGCGATGACGTTCAACGCCTCGCGTTTGCCTGGAAAGTGAAGACGGACAGCGATCCGTCGCTGGCGAAGAAGGCGGCGGCGATCGCGGCAACCAAGCCGTGCGCCGTGCCGAACGTGCGGATCACGGAAGGCGCGCTGCGGCCCTTTCCGTGGTCGCCGGGACCTGAAGCGCCGCGGCCCGCTGCTGTACGAGCGCCGAGCGCCGCGGCAAGCGCTCCGGCGCCCGCGCCGAGCCCCGCTGTGCCGGTGCTCGAAGTGCCATCCTTCCTGCGGGCAATCGACGCTGCACCGGTCCCTCCGCCACCTCTGCCGCTTCCGGCGGCGGGTATCGGTGAGACGGTGAGCAGCTTCACACTGCCACTCTCCGCCGCCGCCGCACTGCCGTTCAATGCGGGCGCGCCTGCTTCCCCGGCCGCGGTCGTGGAGAGTGGCGATGCGGCTCGTCCATCCGCGGGTTCGTGGACGGGCACCGCGGCGGCCTTCGAGCTGCCCAAAGGTCCGGCCGTGCCATTCCGGCCGGGCGCAGCGAGCGCGCCCGCGCCCACACCAAGGGAGAAAGACGCCATTGCGGCACCGGCCGCGCCCACGCCCGACGGTTGGTCGACAGGTACTGCGATGGTGTTCGAGCTACCGCGAAGTCTCGTCATCCCGTTCCGCCCCGCCACCGCCGCGGCTTCGCCCGCTGCGACCGCGCCGGCTGCGCCCGTCCCGACGGCAGCCCCACCGCCCGCGCCCGCCGCGCCCACGCCCCCCGCGCTCACCCTCGAACAACATGCCTCGCTCTGCGCCGAGCTGGCGTTCCGTCCTGACGAGCAGCCGCGCATCCTCTCGCGCTACCGCGTCACCGGCGAAGCAAAACAGGCCCTCGACCGACTGTACCGCGATCGGAATGATCGAAGCGCCGCGTGGGATACGGCCTATCGGACGTACTTCGAGTGGCTTTCCTCCCAGGAAAAGAGCAAGGTGTGACCGGTGAGCGAGCCCGAGAGCCTCGAAGGCGAAATTCGCATTCTCCAGATCCGGATCAAGTGCCAGATCCGAGAACGGGACGAGCTGCGCGCGCGATTGCAGCGCCGGAGTGCCTGGGCGAAAATTTTCGACGCGGCCCTGAGCGTCTCTATAGAGCCTCTCTGGCTCGTGGGTTCGCTGAGCGCGCTCATCCTGGTAATGTATGCCGTGACCGTGACACAGATGTACCGCCTGGGCCCGGGCTGACAGGTCAGAAGAACAACCGCCGCCAGTGGTAAACCACCCGGGCCACCTGAGAGGCCAGGAGCACGAGGATCACCACGCCCGCGGCCAACTTTGCGACGCGGACCCGGAGCCGGCCAGACTCGATGTCTTTCAACCGCTCCACCTCCGCGGTCAACAATGCGTGTTGCCGCTGGAGGCGAGACAGCTCATCCCGAAGCTTGGGGTCGCCGGTGGGACCGCCAGGCGCGCTCATAGCCCCTCTGGATCGAAGATGATGGGATCGAGCGTCCGGTATTTTACGTCGTCCACGGTCCCATGGCTGCCCGGCTGGTAGGGATACGCCATGACGTTGGCCGACGGAGGCGGGTTTCGCCAGTAGACCGCCGCTGCCAGCGGGTCGAACAGGTTCGCCCACGGAACCTTGAGGTGCTCGGCCCAGAGCTGCATCCGGAGCTTGTGGGCGAGGTTCAGCTCGAGAGCATACCAGTTGCCTTCACGGGAGCCGCGTTTGTCGTCCCAGTTCGGATCGGTGATCGCGCCAATCACCTCGCTGTCGTGCGTATACCCGCGATTGTTCATGTTCGCGGAGCCGACGATGGCGAGCTCGTCGTCGATCACCAGCATCTTGGAGTGGATGTACCGCTCGTACGGCTCACGCCGGTTGTAGATACCGACCTTCTTCTTGTCGTCCTCCGACTTGATGCTCTCGAACAGCCTGTCCACACAAAAATGCCGGAGACTCCGGGCGGAAGGATCGGCGTCGTCGGAAGTAACCATGATGATCAGGTGCTCGATGTTGGGCAGCGCCGCCGCCAGCTCCCCGGCCGCGATCCTGCTCCAGAAGTATTGATCTTCGACATAGATGAACTTCTTCGCGGTTCGAATACCATGGCGGATGATCGTCCACGCGTCCGACGTTCCCGCGGCGGTATTCTGCGAGGCCAGACTGACATTCCCGACGGTCTGTCCGATGCGCACGGTGTGGACCGGCTCCGGGACGATCACCCGCGCGGCCAGCGCCGGCGCCGCCAGCGTCTCCATGTCCTCGATCTTGTATCCCCACGCCGGCAGATCGTCTTCATTCTTGCCGCGCGGAACGGCCGGGTCGTGGCCGTACATGATATTCGGCGGCAGGGGCAGGCCGAGGGCCACCTCCGGACCGTTCATCGACACATAACAGCGGACCGGCTTCGCGTACTGCCACCGGTTGATCGCCAGCGTCATCAAATCATTGGCGGCCTGGCCCGTCACCCGGGCGTGCACGTCGTGCAGCGGCGCCCCCACCTCGGTCGTCGCCTCTCCAATGTAGATACGCGCCTTTTCCGCGAGGACGCGATCCGAGTTGATGTCGATCCCTCCGAAGAAACCAATCAGGCCTTTGGATCCGAAGACGAGGAGCACTTTCTGGTGATGGGCGCCCGCTGAGCGCGTGTTGTCGTCGAGGACGCACAGCGCGCGACGCGGCGACTCCTCCGGCGCGGGTGGGCCAGGGTTGAGCTTGTCGATGAGTGACTTCTGCACCAGAGTGTTGCGCACGAAGTCCTCGGAATATTCAGTCGGGACCATGGCGTTGTTCCACAAGAGCACGCGCACCTTCACGCCCTCTTCGGTCTTCTTTCGGAGGACCTCCAGGCCGGTGAGCCCGTCGAGCGACGTGCGCTTCGACTTGTGGTTCAGCATCACGAAATTCAGGTTGAGCGTCCAGCCGAGCAGCACGATGAAATGCTCGGGCTTGTTCGCGGTCTCGATGGCCTCCAGCATGGCCGCGTAGGCGGGGTAACCGTCGATGAGGTACTCGACCGAGTTGACCGTGCGCCGGCCAAAGGCGCTCGCGTCCGGCGAGTCCCAGCGCTCCTGCTTCTCGGGCCAGTCCGCCGTGAGGACGTAGCTCGCCGTCTTGCCGTGGCGGAAGAATCCCTCGCGCGAGCGTTCGACGGGCGGGTTCTCCGTCTTGCCGGACAGCAGCCCGGAGAGGAAGTCTTTGGTCGGCGGATTGAAGTTGTGCAGCGTCATGGTGCGATGATCTGGGCGTTGTCGTGGGTAAAAGTCACGTGCGCCATGATCGCGTCCAGCGTGCTGTCCGCGGCGCTCATGTCCTCTTCTTTGAGCAGCGTGAGGCCGTGCTTGAAGGCGTACCGGTTCATCGCGTCCAGGATCTCGGCGTACTTGCCGCCGTCTATCGGAAAGGTCAGGTGACCGCTCCAGAACCCGAGGAAACCCAGGTTGTGCAGTCGCCACGTGAGCTCGTAGACCTTCGTCCGCTTCTCGTGGAGGTCGGCCGTCATGCGGTCCAGCCGCTCGAGCCGGCGCTCGGTTTCGGCCGGGGCCTCGGTTGCCTCGGCGGGTTTCTTGTCGGCCTTCGGATACCGACCCTTCGGGTCCCAGTCGGGCTGGGATTTGTTCGGCGGCATCGAAATCAGGGTCGGATCGGGCTGCGCCGGTCCCGGTTCGCCCGAGTCCCCTGGTTCCTGGGCCGGCGTGGCCCCTGGCTTCGCCTTGGGTTTGGGCTCTGGAGGGGAGTCCTGCTCGGGGTCGAGCTTCTTGCGCGGATGTTTCTTGGCGGCGCCCGGCGGCTTCACCAGGCGGAGATCGATGGAGATGTGCGGAACGAACCCCTTGTCGTCCGCTATGGCAGGGTCGTTGTCGCCGACCTCGAGGACCCCCCAGGTGTAGCGCGCGTCCAGCTCGGCTTCGACCAGGCCGTTGGCGTTCGTCTGGGCCAGCGGCAGAGGGTCGCCCCGCCCCCAGGTGATCCGGTACCACTTGCTCGTGAGGGCGCCGCCGTCCGCCTTTTGCAGGTGCATGCGGAAATCCAACGTCGCCGGGACCGCGGGAACGCCCATGATGCTTATCCTCTCTCCCCGGCAGTGACCGGGCTCACTCCGTCATGGCGGTCCCCGAGAGCTCCGCCCGCGTCTTTGAACGCGCCTGTCTCCGCGACACCGAGGTCTGCCTGGAGCGCGTGGACCGCCTCGGAGACGTCACGCCCCCGGTAACCCAGGTTGTTCAGCTTGCGCTGCGCCGTCTCCTCCTCGTCCTTCCCGTCCTGGAGGTAGATCTCGGACTCGAACTCGTAGTCGCGCGGATCGTTCGGGTTCTCCCGCTGATCCCTGGGCCGCCCCCAGCGCAGGTGACAGACCTCCACGTCGGGGAACTTGGGCACCTCCACCGTCCCGCCGGCCGAGATGCCCTCTTCCAGCCAGCCGAAGAAGCTGATCTCGTACGGCGCGTTCTGGATGGCTTTCCCCTTGCGGTCGAAGAGGTGAATCGTCTCCTTCTCCAGCGTCTTGGCCTGCTCTTCGCGCTTCTCTTGCTCGCGTGTCTCCGCGGTGAGACCAGGCTTGATCTTCACCGCCTGGCCGTCGAGCTTGGCCTCTTTTCCAAGCTCCAGAATGGCCTTGTCGTCCGACGAGAGCTTGATCTCGGGCCCCTGGATCTCGACCTTGTCGCCCATTGAAAGGGACGACTTGGCGCTCGTCCCCTCGATGCTCTCTGCCTCGAGCACGATCTTCTTGGCGGTGATCGTGACGGCGTCGGGGGCAATCCTCACCGTGGTGTCGCCGCAGCGGATGCACAGCTCTTTCTCGACGATCAGCTCCGTCAGTCCCCGGGCGCGCAGGGTCAGATCGCCGGAGATGGCGGCCGAGGCGCTCTTCGGCTCGGTGTTGCTGCCGACGCTCAGCGCCAGGGTCTGACCAATGTTCAGCGCCAGGCTGCCGGAGACCGTCACCTCGGCGTCGGAGCCCACGACGGTGGTGGCCCGCTCTCCGACGTACATGAACGATCTGCCTTGAACGATGGACTCCGCGCCTCCCTTGACGTCGACCGCGCGCGAGCCGGCGACGCTCAGGCGCTG
>Ga0163144_10011041_pt1 | contig 19156 bp, 30 predicted proteins | sample OliLak19BULKMAT1_FD_123175 | JGI IMG/M metagenome (GOLD analysis project Ga0163144, IMG submission 123175) | Freshwater microbial mat bacterial communities from Lake Vanda, McMurdo Dry Valleys, Antarctica - Oligotrophic Lake LV.19.BULKMAT1 | ecosystem: Environmental > Aquatic > Freshwater >... | reverse complement strand
TCTCAGCTCAACCTTGGTCTTGTAGTGTAACCGTGAAAAGCGCGACAGTTCAAGCAATGGGTTGCGTATGTTCAAGCGCAACATCTTGCACAGTGTATGGACCCAACGCTGACTATGACGCCTTTATCACAATTCGAGGACCCAAGTGATGTGGATCAATCTAGTCTGCCTAATCACCCTCGGCCTTTTCGGCTGTCAAACGCCAACACCAAGCAAGCCAGTTGATTCAGTAGTCGTGGGTAAGCGTATCGAATTATGGGCAACGCATTACTATGTGCAAAGTGCTAACTCGATAACTGCAGGTGTCGCGCTTCGAGACAAACAAGGCAAGGCCATTTCTCCCACCATCGCCAAGGCTGATTTCTGCGCTTGCGCCATTGAAGGAACCTGTAACATCAATGGTCAGAATTATGATTGGGTGGGTCGCGGAACTACGTCTTGGACTAGCTGCGCTTTCTATTCTTCCAAGTGGGGGCCAAGTGCTGAGAAATCTCTTTGGCAGAAATCCAAACATGAATATGGCATTGGCAACAGGAACAATGCACTAGAGCCTTTCGTATCAATCGCAGCCGACCAAACCATCTATCCATTCGGAACACGAATCTATATCCCATCAGCTAAAGGTGTGAAGCTTCCAGACGGAAGTTTACATGATGGCTGGTTTCGAGTTGATGATGTAGGCGGCGCTATTAAAGGCAATCACATCGACGTGTTTATCGGCTCTTCGTATAAAGTATTTAAATTCCCATTTGTTAAAAGCTCCCCAAAGGGAACATTCGAGGCCTATCTAAAATGATCGTAGACGACTTCATCACAGCGTTTGAAGATCCAGATTATGGGAAGCAGAATCCTTTTCTAGTCCTGTCTTCTGCGGCTTTGGAGTTGAAGAAAGCTGGCCTAGCCTATGATCGACTCGCTCCTACTTGGGAACGAATGAGGGATGAGCGCAGACTTCGCAGGGGCATCTTCAAGCGCAAGCCGATTCATTTAATTAAATACGGTGAACAGGACATTACAACGAGCCATGATGAGTGGTTGGGTCTTGCGGCCTTGTCCATGCTTTTCGATAACGGTGAAACGGCTAGAGAGATTTTGGACGAGGGCCTTACATTTGGCCTTTGGCTGACTGGAAAGAACGAGAAGGGATATTGGCTTGATAGTGAGTGGTTCACTCCTTGGCGTCCCGAATATCGATCCTACATGAAGATTGCCAAGAACCGTCGCATTACAAAGTTGGAAAACTGGTTCATGAAACTCAATCACAAGTCAAATCTCTTTAACGTGAAGAGGGTTCAGTTTTTGATGCTTGAGAGTGTTGGATACAATCAGGCCTACATCGCAAAGTGTTTAGAAAATTTAGGCACTAAATACCGTGTATGGTATGGAAAAAATCCACTATTTTTAAGGTTGTGGGGCAAACAATGAGTACAGAATCGTCAGTAAACAAGTTCGAGGTTTTCGGGAGCATATTAAAGGCAGCATGGAAGGTTATGGCTGCTATGATATTCGGAGCTGCCGCTGTAATGACTTGGGTTTATGCAATGGAGAGCGCAGACCAGCGTTTCGATGCAAGGATTATGACCAACAGCTCTTTGATTGAGGACACTCGAAAAGAAATGAATACATCACAGATAAAATCTGCATCTGACATGGGAGAAATTAGAGGCCAGCTTGCAACAATAATCCTGCTTATGCCTAAAAAGTCCAGCAAATGAAGCCTTCTATCGTGATTTTGCACTGTTCAGACACTCCAGACAATCCAAAGAACGAGTATTACGACACACGACCCGAGCAAATCGCAGAGTGGCACAAGCTTAGGGGATTCAACAAGATAGGCTACCAATTTATACTTACAAGGGACGGGGAAGTTCATAGGGGAAGATCAGAGAACGAACAGGGAGCACATACGAAGGGCCACAATAAAAACTCCCTAGGTGTTTGCCTAGTTGGGAGAAGTCTCTTCACATCCACTCAAATGGACTCCCTGTTCGCTCTTTATCTTACTTTGAAGAGTCGCTGGGGGATAGAGTCAAAAGATTGGTTCGGACACTACGAATTTGACGCAGGGAAGACTTGCCCAAATTTAGACATGGACTATTTGCGGGAACGGATCGCAAGGCTATAATTAACAAACAAGGAGAAAATATGGAAAAAGCTTTTGATATTAAAATTCTTATGGAAAAACTCAAGGCTCGTGGCCTAGATTTGGCTGAAGACGCTGCGAAAATCGTCATCGAGGAAACTCTCGATTGGGCAGATGAAAGCGTGACTCTTAGCGCGAACAAGTTTGACGACTTGGTCAAACCTTTCATCCCTCAATTAAAGGCTGCGGCTCTTGGTCTAGCTGATGGGATTGACGGTAAAGTTGGTTGATCCAGTTCCCACGAACGATTCGGCCAATCTCGTAAACAAGGGATTGGCCCTTTTTGCTATGCTTCTTCGTGAGCTGGCAGATAAAGCTGCTCGTGCTCAGCTTCCGTGGCTGAATTGGCCCGTAGTCTCAACTATTTTTAACATTTTGCTTAAGATGGTTGAGAAATGGGTTTACACTGGAATTGCGACACAGGCCACATTCATCGTCATAGGCTTTCAAACAGCCCATGAGAGGGATGAGTACCTAAAAGGACTGGAACTACTCGCTCAAGCAAGGCAGACAGGTGTAGGACAGTCAGAGGCCCTAGAAAGGATGCGGAAAAATGTTGAAGAACTCATTCGTTTTAACGGCGTTGTTGTTAAGTAGCTGCGCATCTGTACAAGTGCCTGATTTTGAGGCTTGTGCCGACCTATCTCCAGATGGGGCCTACTGTGCGAATTTTATCACTCCTCAGACTCGTGCAATCGAACCTCAGATTTGGGAGAGAATGAAAATTGGAAGACTTTCTTTAAATCCTCAGGATTTTGCCGCTCTAAAGGCATCTATCGAAAAGCTGTGCTCCGTGAAGAAATCGCGCTGTACCTATGAGCAAAGAGAGATTATCGAAGACTTTTTTTATAGATTGGAGATGCGATGATTCTTTTCGGGTTGTGGATTGGCCTTATTCTTGGGGTGAGTGTCGGGGTTTCTATCCCAGAGGCAAAACCCGAGGTCGTTTGCTTTAAGAAAAATGGGAAAGAATCATGCTACGAGGTGGTTAAAAAATGACAACTTTTAATAACATGGGTCTGACTTGGCCTGATATTGGCTCTGCTACCTATGCAGCGGAGACAGAGGCCGCCGTTCAAAAGATTGACGAGCACACTCATGAAGCTGGGAAAGGCTTACAGATTCCCGCTGGTGGCCTTGCTTCGGACTCTGTGACCACCGTAAAAATTCTAAATTCCAACGTAACCACTCCAAAAATAGCAGACCTAAACGTGACTCTTGGAAAACTTGCTGTAGCTGTTCAAGATCGTTTGGCTAATGTTAAATTGGTGGAACTTGTTGCAACGCTTCCTTTGTCTGGATCGACCACTTCAACCACTCCAACAGAGGTCAACAATGCTGTATCTCCTTTCGACTCTCAGCCCCTCTCTTTTACGGGGCTTAAGACAGGAGACGTTGTTGAAGTAGAGCTTTCATCTGCGGCTGGTATTGGGTCTGGAACGCTTACGGCTGAAGGTGTCAATGTGGCTGTTATTGCTGGCATCTGGGGGCTTAAGGATCAGGCTGATTTGGTTTTTGCCGTTTGTGAGGTTGCATCTCAATCTACAGCGGGTTCAGCGACTACTGATCCCAAGGTTTCTGTTCCATGCGGTGGATTTAAGATAATTCTTCAGATTCCTTCCGATGGTAATTATGCATTCAGGCTTGTGCACTCTGTATATCCCGCCCTTGTGGGAACTGTGTACACTACAGCTGTACAGCTCGTGGGGAAAGTATGGAGGAACGTGGCACCATGAACGGATTACAAGACATGATGAAAAGATCGTCTACACTGACGCAAAGACACCTTCAATTAACTCCTGAAGAGGAAGAAATATTGATGATGCGTCGAGATGGTGACCGTCAACGTCAACTTCAGCCCGAACAGGAGCAGGTTTTAGGCGCTCCTCCAGATCAGGGGCCTCAAATTCAAGACGATGTCCTTCAATACTTCAGACAAATGGGGATTCCCGATGAAGTTATTTTCAGAGAGCTAGGAATAGGAGCAAGATAATGAATAAAATGAAACTTCAAGCAATGAACGCAATGATGGGTGAAGAGAAACCCATGGAAATGCAAAAACGTCCCAAGCCAGAATATCCTGAAGTGGATGGTATGGAATCTGTTCTGCTAACCCCAGAAGAGAAGGCCATGGTTATGGCTATGCGTGAGGAAACTGAGGGCGAAGAAGAAGTCGAAGAAGGCATGGGAAAGATGATGCCTCAAGGACCTCAGGGGATGGCTCCTCAGCCTAAAATGGTGGGATAATGAATCTCTCGGGACTACGGACAGCCTCTCGACAGAGAGCAGATGAGGAGTCAGACGGGTTTATCAGTAACTCGGAGCTAGACAACTACATCAATCAGGGCGTTCAATATATTTTCGCTCAGATGTGCCAGCGTTTCGAGGATTACTTTATTGTTGCTGGGGACACTGCCAACGGTGGAAAGTTTGACACCGTAAACAATCAACAGATCTACGCCATGCCTTCAGATCTTCATAAACTTGTGAAGGTCGAGATGCGTGATGCAACTTCAAACGACGACCGAGACTATTACAGACTCCGAAAAGCAAACATTGCCAATCAGGACTATTCTGCTCAGTCTCCAAGCTCTCGTCTGGGGTATTACGATTTCCAGTATTATGTTGCTGGGAACAAAATTGGTCTTCGTCCGATTCCTTCTGGGTCAGCGAATACCGTCCGTCTTTGGTTCATTCCTTTCATCGCATTACTGGTTCAAGATGCCGACATACCAGAGATTCCTCTGATTTATCACAATCTTATTGCTGACTATGCGGCCATCAAGTGTCTTTCAAAATCGGGTGAGGGAATCTACAAAGAGAAGTTTGGAGAGCTGAATCTTTCCATTCAAAACCTTCTCGACACGGTTGAAGTTCGTGACCAACAGGCCGAGCAGATGACTTTCACTGATTCTGACTATGATGACGAGCTTTTTGAAAATAGATTTCCTTGGAGGGAATAAATGTACTCGTGGAAGAAATTCTCTCTTAGGAGGCTTTTTGGACTCGATAAGAAAACCAACGTCATGGACGTTAAAGACGGGTTTTCTCTCGATGCCTCAAACGTATTCCAAGACGGGTTAGGAAGAGTATCTAAGCGCAAGGGAACTAAGCCCATGTTCTCCTCTGACGGAAGCACTAACGTCGATGAAATCGGCACCTGTGTTCTTTCTGGAGTGAAGTATTGGTTCAAGTTCTCTGACGGTGATTTATTCTATTCCACATCGTTAAACGGCGCTCTGACACAGTTAAGCCCATCACCAGCCATAGGGCAGACTATTGGGTGGGCAGTTTTAGAAGACAAGCTCTTTTTCGTGGATGGAACAAATGAACTACGCTATTTCGACGGGACCGCAATTCTCGTTTCTTCAATCAAGGTTCGACCAACTGCCGCCCCAACTGTGGCTGGCGGGGCTGGCACTTTTACTTATCTCTACACGGTTGATAACGGACTAGGAGAAAGCCCCTCAAGCCCTACAACTGGAACAAAGCTATCAGCTCAAAACGTCACGGTGGCTGCGGCTCAAGTGGACACTGGAGACAAAATTCGAGTCTATTCTAGGCCCGATACTGTGGCGGCGACCTCTTTGAACGTCACGGGGACCTCTGGAGGCTCCAACGTCACTTATGGATCTGACGAAAAGGGCAATTACGCGATTGTGGTTGATGGCTCTGTGAATGCTGTCATGACAACGGTTGCAATCTCTGACGGTCTTTCTCAGCTTTATACGGAGATTGGAGAGGCTCTGAATCTTTCTGCTCCCGTGGGCCTCGAAGGAATTATGGATCATTATGGCCGCTTGGTGGGGTGGATTGGAGATGACGGGATTTACTTCTCGAAGCAGTTCAACGCCAACTCATTTCCTGCGACTGAAAACATCTTCTACCTTCCAAATAACTCCATGTCTTCCGATCCTGTAACGACTTGCGTTTCTTTTTTAGAATCTCTCTACATTTTCCAAGAGAAGAACGTGACGGTTTATGGGGGGGCTGGTCCAGACGACACTGGATCAAACAGATACTCTGAGCGGCGTTTAGAGGCTAACGGGAATGGATGCATTGCTGGAAAGTCGGCGGTAGTTATTGATAATTACTTGGTTTATTTATCTCGAAACGGATTCTATGCAACGAACGGAACCGACCCGACTCGAATCGGTGAGAAGATCGAAAACGAGATTCAAGCTCTTTCTGTGGCTGGTTTGACTAATGCCGTGGCGTTTTATCACAAGAGAGATGGGCTTTATGTCTGCACAGTAGGTTCTTCCGCTCTCAGGCTGACTTACACCTTGGACGTTCGTAAGGATGACGATGTTCTTGTTGGCTGGTTCTTCTGGTCTGGTGTTCAGATAAAATCTATTTTCTACGATGATGACCGTTATTTGGCTGGCCTATACAACGGGCTTTGTGTTTTTGAGGAAATATCCTCTGGATCCACTCAGTTTGCTGATGCAATCCCAGATTTCTTCGACGATGCAGACGTAGACGATACAACGGACATTGTGACGGTTTCAAAGATTTACGCAGATGGTGCAGCTCTTTTATTCCGAACTGCTGATACGGCTCCTGCCCCTTTGATTTCTGGAACAACTTACTACGCTATTCACGTTTCAGACACCGAGATTAAGCTGGCTTCTACCCTACAGAATGCTCTTGACGGGGTTGAGATAGGTTTGACGACAACTGGAACGGGAGATTTCTCTTTCATCAGCCAAGAGGCTTTTGAGGCTTTCTACACGACAAACTGGTTCAACTTCGAAAACCCTTCCTATGTGAAGAAGCTTGGAAAGCTTGGGCTTCTCTTCGACGTGTCGGCTTCCAACATTTCTATCGACGTATCGGCTGCTTACGATTGGAACAACACGTTTGTTTTTCAAAAATCTGTGGTCATCTCCTCGAACCATGTTTGGGGCCAAGGACTCTGGGGGGACTTTATTTGGGGTTCTGGAGCGATTGGAAGCCCTCGAAACGTGGCCATTTCTCGCAGAAAGTGCCGTTCAGTCAGATACAAGTTTGTGAATACCTCGGCCAACTCAAACCTGTATCTTTTGGGCTTAGAGCAGAATTTTGCCGTAATGAGAAACAGGGGAAATTTCGCATGAAGATGCAGGATTTCGGTAAACTAGGACAGCCTAAGCTCGACCAGTGGCTTCAGCAGATTTTCTCATTCTCACGAAAAAAGATCAGTTTTCAAGACAATATGGACGTTATTTTACAATCGGCTTATATTGGGAGTGGAGGATCTCAGATTCAGCACAGTCTAGGCCGCATTCCACAGGGCGTCATTGAAGTGGCTACCCAGCAAACAGGCACAAAAGGCATTTCTCCGACGGTAGGTAAGGAGTGGACTGAGAAGTTCATTTATTTAACCCGAGCCACTTCTGGAGATTGTCAGCTCATGATTTACTAGGGAGACAAGATGGCGAAAAATAATAAGTTTGATCCGAATTGGCAGCAGAGCTACAATGATGCGACTGGTACTAATTTTGATGAAGACAACCGAAAAAGGATTAAAGGGCAAAAGAACGTTATAGAAAGCTACGGCGGCGGCGTTCGGTCTGACATGGTTGCCGACATTTACCGTCAAATCGATGATCTAAACAATCGTTCAAGCAATCTAGACGGTGGATGGCTTGGGCTTCAAAAGGGTTCTAGGGATGCGGCCAGAGCACAAATTGCAGCACAGGTTGAAGGTTTAAAGTCACAAATAACTAAGGCTAAAGCTGGCTTTGGTGCTCTAGACGCTCAACAGGGTCCTAGCATGACTCCTCAAATGACTGCCCGCCTAAAGGCTTTGGATTCAGAGTCTCAGAGATCTTCCTTGGCTGAAGATCCTTTATTCCAAGGGGATCGTTCAATGATGGTTTCTGGGGGAGCGTCTGCGCTTGCTGGTCTAGGGTCGGCTCAAAAATCAAGCAGATTTGGAACTGGCGGCCAAGGGAGTGTTCAAGACATTTACGACCGTTTAGGCGGTCAGCTTTCACAGCTTGGGCAGCAATCAAGACAAGTTAAAGAAGCAAAACGCGACACTGTGGCGAGTTCTTACCAGTCCTTCGCTGACGCTGAGAAGAATTTCGAGAACGCTCGTAAAAATGCTGAAGCTGCAATTATCTCGGGAAATCTCGATCAGGCATATGCTTTGATTCAAAAGGCTGCTGAAGCTGAAGCGGAAATGCGTAAGAGCCAAGATGCGTTCACTCAAAAACTTATCGGTCAAGTGATTCAGGGCGGTGCAACTGCTGCTGGATATGCGTTTGGTGGTCCTGCTGGTGGAGCTGCAGCGGGAGCTGCATCGGGAGCTTTGATGGGAAATATTGGTGGACCGACTGGAACGGTCGCCGATCCAAGCGGAGATATGTATACTAATTTTTCTTCGGGAGCAACCTTACCTGGCGAGTATGACCCATTCGCAGCTACGGACCCAGTAAGGACATTTAAAAAATGAACGAAGAAGATTTAATCGAATTGCTTCGAGCCAGAACCAGTCGGAAGACGCTAGATCAGGAACGCTCTAGAATTGGAAGCATGGGGACTGAAAAGAAGGTTGGAAACATACTTCTTGGGGTTGGGTCTGGGATTGGTGATGCCTTATCTGGAACAACTGGAACAGCTAAAGATGTTCTAGAAATTTACAATCGGGACGACTCAAAACGGCTCAAGGCTTTAGATGGTGATGATGGTTTAAATTCTTTGATGAATCTCTACAAAATCAAACAGTCTGGAGACCTGCAAAGAGAGCTTCAGAATATGCGTGAAGCTGCTGCGGGACGAAAAGAGGAGTCTTTGGACAGGCGATTCAACATCACTCAACAGAATCAAGATGCTCGTGTTGAAAAGACATTAGCGTCACGAGAGCGAATGGGTGACAAGAAACTCGCCGACGCTGAACGTAGAGAAGTAGCCAAAGGCTTGGACTCGTCTTTGAACGCACTTCTTAAGCATGGCTATAAATTTGCCGATTCGAAGGCTTCAAACGTTTCAAATAAGCGTGCTCTTGAAAAGATGCGCAGTGCTCGTGAGGGCACATGGTTCAAGGGGCCTATAGGTGGAAACGTAGGAAAAATCATGGCGGCTTTCGATGTTGAAAGTCCTGAGTTCGCTAAGTTTAATCGCTTGGTTAAAGATACCGTTTCACTTTTGATTAAAGAGCGTTCGGGTGTTGCGGCTTCGGAACCTGAGATGAGGCGTTTGGAAGCGACTATTCCAAAAATTTCTCAACGTAACGATACTTTCGAAGCAGTTCTTCAGGATGTTATTTCTACTGCTGACTCAATTATTGATAATCGTAAGAAAGAATACGCTAAAATGGCATTGGATGCGGTTTCTGCTGCTATTCCAGACCTTGAAACTCGTGAAAAGGCTTTAGATGCCCTTCGCCGTGGGGCGAATCCCGTAGACGTTCTAAGTCGGGTAAAATCTCAGTATAGGAATTGATATGGATTTTGAAGATTTAATTCCAAAAAAGGGCGAGTCTAAAAAAAACGTTTTTGGGTTTGATGATCTCATTCCAGATCAAAAACCATCTTTACCTGTGGATGATCCCGATACTTTTGCTTCTGATGATGAAATTCCACCTAGCTTGGGATCGTATTCTATCGGCCTTCCATTCAAACAAAGCGTTAGTCCTGATGAGGGGCAGTTTGTTGACTATTTGAAAACTCAGGGATTTGAAGATTTGGGAGAAAGAGGACAGCAAAGGCTTGTCCGAGGTCCTGACGGAAAGTCTTACGATGTTCGCTCTCGTGACGATGCTTTGATTCGCAACTTCCCAGATATTGCCATCACAGCACTTACTGCGGCTTCTGGCGTTGGTTTGGGAGCAAAGGCTGGGCAGGGCGCTATAAAATACTTGATGAAGGTTTTAGGAATGTCTGCTCTTGAAGGTGGGATGCAAGCTGCTGGTGAGACAGCTCGCCAAGGTGTTGGAATTGGTCTTGGGTACGGTAAAGAGCTGAATACTGATAAAATTGAGAATGCTGCGATTGCAGGGGCTTCGGCTCCAGTCATCACGTCTGGAGTTGCGACACTGGGGCGTGGTCTAAAATCGGCTCAAGAAAAGATAGCAGGAGTTCCAAAGGCTCTGGCAGACAAGATTCGTGCCAATCCAAGCTATTTGAAATCTCTTTCTGAGGACTCCATTGAAAGAGCTGCGGCACTTCAAGAAAAGGCCATTGCCGAAGAAATTGCGATTATTCAAGACTTGCAGGACAATTTCATGACAGACCTCATGCAGAGAAATGAGACCTATGGACGCGCTGGAGCTGCCATGGATGAGTCTATTTCTAAATCAACAGCCATGTCATCGTCTGATGATCTTTTGAGGTATCTAAAAGAGGTTGAGGCCAACACGGCTCAGCCAATCGGAGTCGGATATCCCTTAAATTCGATGAAGAAAGATCTTGAGTCTAATTGGGCTTCTCAGCAGAAAGAATTGCCATTTGTGGACTTAAAAGGCAGACCCTACATGACCACAGTCCCAGAGGAGCCTATTGACGCCGAAACTCTGGTAGCTACTCGAAGATATTTAGACGATCTTTCAAGTTTTAATCCAAACGATCCCAGTACATACCGATCCACCGTGGCTAAAAAAGCTGGTGGCAAAGTTCGTGGCATGGAGGCAGCAATTTCTCCCATTGATGCAGCTTTTGAAAGACAGCGGCTAAACAAACTTTTGGAGCTTAAGCAACAGTTCCCATCTCTCCGAAAAGGACTTGAGGCTTCTGATGAACAGGCTTTGTCTGATTTTCTATTTAAGCCACGTTTAGAGCGTCCTGTGGAAGAAAGTCTTGGAGTTTTCGACGACCTTGCTTCAGACTATGGCTTCGATCCCATGAAGGACCGATTCTCTGCAATCAAGGGAAGAATGAAAGCTTTAGAAGAGTTTCAGGACGAAGGAAAACTTGCGCTCAAAGGTCTTAAGAAAGACGCCTCTTACAACACTCTTTCTTCAAAAAATCCAATGGCTCGCCTCCTCACCTTGGGAGCTGGAGCAACGGGATTCGCTGGAGGCCCTATGGTCGGAATCCCTTCGGCACTCACATCTGCCGTGACTCAGGCTCCTGCTACAACACTGCAAATAAACAGACTTTTAGGCTATCTAGACCGACTAGGTGCCAAAGGTGGTGGTAAAGTCGGGAAAGGTGCTGCGACTATCAGAGAAGCGGCTCTAATCGAAATGATGGAGGAATGATGGAAATACTTTTTGGAATTGGGGTTTTGTGCGTAGTGGTCCTTTTGGGATTCGCCGCATTGATTCTGCTTAAAAACAGCTTGGACCGAGCAGTTTTAAAAGACATTTTAGAGATGAGATTAGACGTTATAAAGTCAGTCAAAAAATCAGAGTCTTGTGAGGAAATCGTCAGCAAGCTCTCTCATCAGTTCCGAGCAGATATGGAAAAATTCAACTCAAGCTTTGAGGGTATCCAGTCTCTCACCGCTGAAGCCAAGATAAACACTGAGACAATTTTAAAAGAATATGAGCTGAATGGAATCCCGTTAGGTTACAAGCGTGGAGACAACTATGACGCTATCGAGGGCTTATAATGGAAGACTTAAAACAAGAAACTTTACGCTCCTTAGTTGAAAAGAAAATTGCCAAACCAGACTCCGTGAACGACTCGGAGATTCTTAAATTTGTTGAGAACATGAGAACCGATTGGCTTGATGTTCGCCGTAAGCAAAAATACGATGAGCAGTGGGCAATAAACGCCGCTTTCTACGCTGGAGACCACTATTCACGTCAAAGAAATCGCAGCCAAAACAGCTCCTACCGCGTGAGACTTAAAGAGAACCACATTAACAACATCATTCAGCGTATCGTATCAATCGTCATGCAGAATATGCCAATTACGAAGGTTTTCCCTGCTAGTGAGGATTGGACCGACCGAAAAAATGCAGAATACACTGAAGACTACGCCAAATATTTTTGGAGAAAAAAGAAGATAGAGCAGCTTGTTAGTCGTTGGATTAAAAGTGCTTGCATCTTTGGAAACAGCTTTATCCATGGTTCATGGAATCCCGACATTGGGGACAGGGTGGATCTCACTCCAGAAGAAACTGGAGATGGGAAAACTAAGCAATCAAACTGGTCTGGAGACATTGATTTAGAGGTCGATCAGCCCATGTCGTTCATTCCTAGACCAGCTTACGAAGAGTTTGACCGTCTTCCCGATTACATTAGGTCAAAACCAGCAAGCCGCGCAGATTTAGAATCCAAGTATGGCCCTCTAAAATCGGATGGCGTGAAGTTCATGGGTGGCGCAAATTACTATCGTGTCGAAAACGACATGGTGATGAAAAACGAATATTTCCACAAACCTTCCTCGTGGTGGGAAGAGGGATGCTACATTTGCTGGGTCGGGGACAAGATTCTAAAAATCTCCCATTATCCCTATGAAAAATTCGGCAAACTACCTGCCATCATGCTGGGTTTTGACAAAATTCCTGGGAAATTTTTCGCAATGGCTCCGATGGATCAGCTCATAGATCTTCAAGAACAACTGAACAAAGCAGCATCCATGATTATCGAAGCAAGAAACTTGATCGCAAGACCTAGATGGCTTGTGTCGAATCAGTCGGAAGTCGCTGCGCAGAACTTAACGGACAGGCCTGGAGATGTGATTAAATTCAATATGATAGGCGGTGCTCCAACGCCAATCGTACCCAGTTTTAACTTCAACGAATTGGCCGCAAACAAGGCTGATTTGAGGAATGCTATTGGTCAGGTTTCGGGCATCACTTCTGCATCTCGAGGAGAAATCCCTACCGCAACCCGAACCGCTCTAGCACTTCAGCTAGTTCTTGAGCAGGACAGATCGCAATTCCTTCCGTTCATCAAAGACATGAACCAAGGGGTTATCGACTTGATGTACATGATTCTTGGAATCACGGCTCAGTTTATTGATGAGGACGATGCTCGTGTGATTAAGATTGAAGGACAGCACCGTCCCAGACTCTTTCACGGCGGCATGGTTCCCTCTCCTTTGGACATTTATCTAGAAGACACAAATCCACTGGGGTGGACAGCTGGTGGCCGTGTAGAGGCTGTCATGGAGCTTGTAGGCAAAGGGCTTATCACGGACCGAAATCAGGCCCTTGAGATGATTAAGCTTCCTTCGACGGATCCAGCCTACCGAATCCAAGACATTAACAAAGATGCGGCAGAGAAAGAGAATGACGTTCTCATGCAGGGCGAGCTTCTAGAGCCTTTGAACGAAGACGATGACTTGCTTCATTTGGATATTCATTTGAGGATTGCTTCTTCTTTTGACTATCGTTCATACCCAAAACAGGTGAAGGATGCGATCACCTACCACATCAATCTGCATAAACAGAGGCTTCAACAGTTTGGGGGCGCTCCGCTCCCTGAAGGTGAAAACTCTCCTCCGTCTGGCGGTGGGAATCCCAACGACTCTCCAATCGTCGCGCAGAACCAGCCGAATCAACCAGATATTGAGAGCTTATTGCAGAAGTGATGTTTACCGTAGAAATAGCAGGAATCCCACCAAGCGTGAACTCCTGCTACGTCAACGGAAAGAAGCAAGGGGTTAGATTCAAGTCTCAGCTCTACAAGGATTGGGAAATTGTCGTGATGTTCGCCATGAAGCGACTCGGCAAGCTTCCTCAGTTCATCGGGCCTCTCAAGGTAGAGATTGAAGTTTACCGACCCGATTGGTGGAATATGGACATGACAGCTAAGAAGGCCGATATTTCCAATCGCATCAAGACTCTCGAAGACGCTGTTTTCAAACATTTGAGTGTGGATGATTCCCTTGTTTGGGAGGTCACAGCTCGCAAGATGGACTCTAATGAATTTAAAACCGTGATGAAGATTTCAGAGATGAATTTTTGATAAAAAAAACCCCCAGAAACCTAAATTTCTAAGGGCTGTATCAGCAAATCGGAGGATAAGATAATACACCTAGATATTCTCCCCGTTTTCGTTAGAAGTCAAATGGACCCATTTCTTTCCAATTATCTCCCATCCATTTGATTCTAGCCATCTCCGCACTTGCCAATACTTGTTAGAAAAGGTCCATGGTCCTGAGCTGTGAACTTCGATATGGTGCGGATTACACAGTTTAATCAGGTTCGATTCTTCGTCTGTTCCTCCGCTGCCGCTGGATTTCCAATGGTGATAAGTAACTCCCAAATACCCACACACGACACAAAGGCCAAAGGGGTCATGATACTTTTTCTTTGGCTTTTTTGATTTCAAGGGCGATTTCCTTCAATTTCCTCGCAGGATTCACACAACGGCACATAACAGCTTCAATCAACTCGATCAGCTCAACGGCCAACCCTAAGGCTATTTTCTCCTTGTTGGGTTTTTTGACGATTTTAACGGGAATCTGTGAGGTCACGTCCCAGAGAATAACTTCCCTGCCAGTGGTTGAGCAGGTTCTTTCTCCAACTTCTTCGACCGCTCCCATTTCCTTTAGCTCGGAAAGCCTAGCGTGAGAATTGTCTCCCTTGGCTGGATTCTTGAATGAGGAGCAATCGGCTTGTGAGATTTCCGCTGCCGTGGACGGACCGATCTTGAAAAGCGTCTTGTAAACATTCCATCTCCTGCCACTTAGAAGCCCCTCAGCTTCGATTTGTTTATAAACTTTCTTGCTCGTGTTTCTTGATGCCATACCTTTTAACCCTCTCGGAGAACGTAGTTCTCTCCATGCTGATTTTTCTTCCTGCGGCTGCAAAACTCTTAGTGTCTTGAATAGCCTTCTTTATGACGAAGTTTTCAGCTTTCCCCATCACATTGTAGAACCCTGTTTTTTTAACCAATTCGTAAAGTTTCTCGAAAACATCGTCCATAACACCCTCTAAGGGTATTTTACGTCATTATTTTGTCTTGTCATAGTGTTTCATCCCAAAACCTTTAGAACATCGTAAAGAGCTGTTCACTCTCTCACTTTAAGTGTGCGAACTTTCCAGTTTTAGGAATGCTCTTTGGTTTAAGTTTCACAATATGGACTCCAGCAGCGACCAACCACTTGTTCACGGTCACTGACGATAGTCCCAGATTCTTTGAAATATCCGTGATTGTTACCCCATTACGATACATTTCTGCAGCCTGTGGAACTGCGATTGCCTTCATGTTCTTTCTTATGTCGCACATGACTCTTGGGAATCCTGCCTCTAGGTAGGTGTTCATGTAGCCAACTCCGTGTTTGCTATTTTCTAAGTTCATCACTTGATTTGCTTCCTCCACAATTCCTCTTTGATTGGGTCCTCAACGTCCTTAAGGCTCAGTCCTGAGGCCGAAACGTATGCCTTAAGCCTTGCACCCTTTGGGATTCTTTTACCGCTCTCAACGGCCCAAATGTGCTCACGGCTGAATCCACACAGCTCTCCGAACTTTTGGCGGGTCATCTTTTTCTTTGCTCTAGCATCGCGGAACATTTTGAAAATTGATTTCATACTTTCTCCTTCCACTCAGAAACGATCCATTCAGCAATTTCCTCGAATGATTGCGTTTTTGATCTGGTTTGCAGTTCTTTTGCTAGGGTTAAAACAGTTTGAGCATGGCGAGATTTTTTAGCCTCTGCATCAGCATTCTCTCTCTTAATCTTTTCTTGCTCAACTCGCTTGGCCTCTTTAATGTTGGCTTTTTCCAGTGCTTCACGCTCAGCCCTTTGTCTAGCTGCTAGTTTTTCAGCTTCTTCACGCTCTTTTGCTTCACGTTGAGCACGTTCTTTGGCTGCTTGCTCGGATCTCTTAGCAGACTCTTCAGCCTCTTTAGCTCGTCGCTCTGCATCAGCAGCCCGTCGCTCTGCCTCTTCATTTTTACGAATAAGCTCTAATCGCTCATGTTCGGACTTTCTCTTTGCCTCTTCTTCTCTTTTCACATTCTCTTGTGCAGCAAATTCCATAGCTCTTTGCTTTTCTTCTATCTCCAGCTTCTCAGCCTGAAGCTTTTTAATCTCTTCCTGCTGAGCTTCAAACTGAATGGATAAATCTAGCCGAAGGCTCAAATCATTAATCATTACCTCTTTAAGTTCCATGGCTTGCTGCTGAAATTCTTCCCAAGATTGGTCGATTTCTACGTTTGAAATGTTTGCAATTTTTTCTGAAATTTCTTTAGAGTTTAGCTCTGCTCGAGTGTTCAGGGATGAAAACTCTTCCAATCTTTTCTTCAGGCCAACAACACGGCGCTCTTCTACAGCCTCCCACACGTCTAGAGGTGCCTTTATTGAGTCTCTAAGATCATCCATGTGATATCGAACTTTCCTACGAATAGAGTCTACGTTTTCAGCCTTAGCCTTCCACTCTGACACCAGCTCTTTTCCAAGGCCATCTAAGTAAGTCTTAGACTGTGACACCTTGTAAGCTAGCGATGTAATGTCTTTTCTTCCGTTTGAAGTGTTCACATCCAGCGCAAAGCTATTCACCTCTTTAGTGATTTTGTTGAGCAAAGGCACTATAGCCTCCTGAGTAAAGACCTCTAAAGGGTTAACATTTTCTACAATTACCAAATCTTTAACGTTTTTCATTTTTTCTCCTTTTCTAATTTATCTTTTAAAGTTGCAGCCTTACTCGATGAGTCGTCCTCAGGAAAGCTGAAGAAATCACCTCGTTTCGATTGATTTTCTTTCAGTGAATTATAGATAGATGCAAGATCCGCTATTTGTTCTCCTGTGATTAGCTCGGCACCGTGTCCCAATCTATCCTCTAGCATTTGCTGTGAAACTCCAAGATCTTTGAATAGAACCACAATCTTGCGAATCCGATCTTCCATAGTGTCTCCATTGCCTTTGGCCAGAGTCTTTTTACACTCAGCCACAGCAGCATCCACGAAGTCTGGTGGGATGATTCCTAAGATACAGGCCCGCAGTCTTCGCGCTCCCTGATTAGCGACAATCTCGTAAATGTCTCTGGGATCACGCAGGATTTTAAGCTCTCCGTTTTTCTTTTGAATCTCATGAGGAACCTCAAAAACCTTGGTTTGCTTCACGTTTTTTTCCATGTCCCAGCAATAGGACTCAGCAATGGAAACTCCATTTCGACGCTCAAGCTCTCTGACTCCAAAGTTCAGATTCCCGTAGTTTTGAGCAATGACTTCGGCCAGTCGGATTGAAGGACCAGACACAACCGCCCCACCTTTGGGATAGGAATAGGTGGCTTGTGCTGCCAGATTGTATCGTTTGCACGTTTCGATTATGTCGGCATAAGCTTTGTTTTTGTCCCGAGGGAACCTCTGAGCAATCACTAGAGCTGCCTGAACCTCCTGAACTGCTCGACTTTGCTCGATCTGAACCATTGCTGTGGGTATTACTTCTAAATTTTTGTCTTCCATCTTAAACCTCGTTGTTTTCCATAAACCAATGACTCGGGTGCATCGCTTGGATGTTTGATTGTCTAGGCCATGAATCTTTCTCTCGACACTCTTTTAAGGTCCTGAGAGCCTTGCGGTACTCATTGCGTCCGATTTCCATGTAAGGTTGCTCCATCGGAACAACGATGCACTCAAAGGGCTTGACGCTTTCTAGAAGAATCCACAGAGCATGATCTACAGGCTTCCCGCTGATTTGCTCAGTTCCCGAGTCGTACATTGCCATTTGGAAGTGGTACATGAACTTTTTGTCCTCGACCCTGTTTCGCTTGAACCACTCAACAGAGCACTCAGCCACCGTTTTGACGTCGATTAAAGCGTTTAGATCGTGGGCAATGAAGTCAGGACGAATCTTGCACTCAATCCCTGTCTCAGGATCGGAGTAGTAGCCTGAAACTTCTGTAGAACCATCCTTGAGGAGTCTCACGGCATCCTCATTGGCCAAAACGGAATCAACCATCCACTTCAGCTTGTCCAGCTCATCCTGAGAAACTACAAGCTTACCCTCATGCTGAAGAAGCCAAGACGCTTTCTTCTCTCGGGACTCCCCACAGTTATTCGAAAGCTTGCCATCTTTTGTGAATCCACTGAACTCAGGCATCACGATGTAATTTTTCTTAAAAACGTCACCCTCTAGCAGAGCTTTGTGAGCCAACGTGCCAAAACGCATGGCCTTGGTTTCTTCGCGCTCCTCGTCGTCTGTGTAGTATTTGAAGGCATGGCCAGAGCGTTTGATTGTCTTAAGGCCTGAAGAACTCACAAAGCCATCTTTTGCGTGATATTCCTCATTACTTTTGTTCTCAACCCAGAAAGGTGTCATGACTCCATCCCGTCCCAGTGACAAGCCGCATAATCCATGTCGCCTTCAATCTGAGGCCATTCGTCTTTAAAATAGGAATTTTGAAGCAAGAAATCAGGGTTTAACTCGTAGTCAACTCCAGAGCACTCAGCGTGAATGTCATCGCCGTTCATTTTCCAATCTAGTCCATTTAGGTAGAAGTCAGCCACGAATTTAAGCTCACCGCTTGAATAGGTAAGCTCTGCTTTTGTATAGCTCAATACTTTGATTTGGTAACTCATTATCATTTCCTCCGATACCTGATAACGTAAACAAAAGGATTCTACCTGTCAACAGATTGTTTTAACTTTCTTCATATGTCTCCTTAAATAACGTCTAAAGGCTTATCGGGCATTTCCATCCAATACAGAACTTCTCCCTGTGCTGGGTTCCTGTTCGTGTACATTGGTGTTTCCCAAGAACCGTCCGTATAATCGTCCTCTAGACTCTGGTCGGTTTCATTGGGAAAATCTGGAATAATCCAAGTCACCTGATCGTCAATTCGAGCGTAACGACCGAATACTTCAACCTTGGGATTTTTATTAAGTCTCATTCTGTTTTCTCCTTCACGGCACGTTATCAACGACTATTGAGTCTTCGGACTCCAACACGATGCTGGCTTCATAGAGTCCTGTGTCTTTTTTTATTTGGTCTAGCACTTCGCTGGCGTCATCAAGGTTCAGAAAAGTGATCGCTTTATTCATGTCATTTGTCCATAATACATTATGTATATCCTCAACAGCTAAGTAGAGTCGGTTGCCGTATTTGATGTGATAGTAGGTCATTCTGTTTCCTTTGCCCTTGCAACAAGCGTTATCTTGTCGCCATACTCACTTGTTAAATCCAC
>Ga0163144_10011040_pt1 | contig 19158 bp, 17 predicted proteins | sample OliLak19BULKMAT1_FD_123175 | JGI IMG/M metagenome (GOLD analysis project Ga0163144, IMG submission 123175) | Freshwater microbial mat bacterial communities from Lake Vanda, McMurdo Dry Valleys, Antarctica - Oligotrophic Lake LV.19.BULKMAT1 | ecosystem: Environmental > Aquatic > Freshwater >... | reverse complement strand
CTGCAGGTTGGTCGGGTCGAACGCGAGGTCGGGGCGCGCGCGAACGGGGATGACGTGGTCTACCTGCGTCGCGAGCTCGGTGCGCCCTGCAGCCACGCACGCGCGGCAGAGCGGCTCGTTGCGCAGGACCTGGGCGCGGACCGCCTTCCAACGGGCGGACGAGACGACCGCGTCCTCGACACCGCGGTCGGGGTCGCTACGACGGGCGCGGTTGTACTCCGCGTCGGCGTGGCGACGGGGGTGGAGGATCCCAGCGAGAGTGCGCGGCTTCGACGGCATGCTGCTGCCTCGGCTCGCGCCCGCTGGGATGAGCGCGCCGAGAGCATACCACAAAGGCTCGGGGTGACGCCCGAGACGTGGCGGCGTCGCTTGAGCCTACCTCCATCCCATTTCGGCGCGGAGCGACTCCAACACGGCCTGATCCTCGCTCGTCCTGGGCTTGATGCGCGAAGACCACGACTCGAACTCGTCCCTCCGGTCGGGCGGAAGTTGAGCGAGGCCGGCGCCCAGTCTGGGGAAGACGCGAGATACGTCAAGGAGCAGATGGGCTAGTTCCATCATGTCTACTCCCAGCATTGCATCCTTGCTCTTCAGCAGCCCCTCGACGAGTGCGCGAGAGTGTTCCCCAACTTCAGCCTTCGAGACGGGCGCCCCCGCAATCAGGTTTCTCGCCAGCGCCAACTCACCCGGAGTCACACCGTCGCCGCGCTCCAAGTATGCCAACGCCAGTTCTCCGCCAGCCTTCGCGAGGTACTTGTCCAGCGGCCGCGATCCCGCCACGGACAGGGCAGCAGCGCATACCTCCTTCGGGCCTCTGGAAGCAGCCTCAACCAACCATGTCTGGTCCGACCCCGCAATGGCGGTGCAACTCTCGGCGGATCGATCGGCGGTTCCGACAAGGACCGCCAAGCGGAGACGAAAGATGGAATCACGAAGTTGGTCCCCAGTCGCCGGGATCACGCCCGCTATCAGCCAAAGCCGGACTTCGGGTGGCGCATGGGCCAGCCCTCGCCCATAAGACGCGGCCAGAACATCCCTGGCCGCAAGGAAGCGCAGTTCAGCTGGCTCGATCCTTCTCACTCGTTCCCAAGTAGTCACGTCGATCCGTTCCCGGCTTGCCACCTGCAAATATGTCAGCGAACCATCGACGGCTGCGGTCAGATCCCCGCTAGCCAACGGAATCACCGGCGCGCTCATTCCACGATCATGGGGAGATATCGGAACGATGTATCGCGACTTCTCACCGGGCGTCCGAATTCCCAAGAGGAGGGCGAGCTTTGCGCCCTTGAGCCTCCTGAGCGCACGCTGGATGCTCTGCTGTTCGTACGACTGAATGGGCCTTGAAATGACGAACGGCGCACGCGGACTCCTGTTCTCGGTGGCCGCCGCCAGAGTCCGCTCCACTTCCATCGAGGTGGCACCAGCCCTCACAGGTGCACTTCCGAAAATCGGTACGGCTACACCCTCCGATTCCCAGGTCGGCTCCCAGTCGGGCGGCAGGTCCAACGCTAGGACTACCGGCTCCCACTCCTGGCCATCGGCATACCGCATCTCATTCGCAAGGCCAAAGATGTATCTCTCCGCGCCCGCGGGATCCGCTCCCAGAACCCGATCGCCCCCTAGCAACAGAAGACCCCAAGTCACCACACCCGCAAGAAGCAAGCGGCAGAGCGTCATGAGGGCCTCCCTTACCTTTTCACGTAGTGGACGGGAATCTGATATGGCAGGTATTGGTTATTCGCGTCCGTCCAGACGGTATGATCCGGCGCTGTGACCGCGTGCAGCGCATCCCACGGAGCCCACGCTTGCCATGATCCGTTGACGTGGCACTCATTCTTGTTTGTTGCGTCAGCGTGAAAAGCACAGGGATACGTCGCGTCATGAGTTCCGCTGATCACACTTCGCCACACAGCCTTCGCCAAGCACCAAACGTGCCTACGATTCCAGTCGCGCACGGGATCCTCGTCGGCCTGGACATCCAGCATTCTAGTGTCAGTCCCGTTCAAGAGCGTGGGGTTCCACCAAATAGCAACCCACTCCTTCAGATCCGAGGTCCCGGTCGTCGATTGTAGTGTGCCCTCACCAGCGGCCGCCGAGTCGCCGGCCTGCGGAGGATCGTTCTGCATCAATCCGGCCCAGGTCCCGTTCGGCCATGCCTCATGGTGCATGGCGACCGGTCGGGTAGCTCCCGGAAGATCGAAGCTAAGAACCTGGGAGTGCTGGCCATCTCCTGTCGAACAGAGCTTGAAGTCCGTGATGATGTTCCATGGTGCTACCCTGTCCTGAGTGTCAGCAGCATATCCAGCAGTGCCGTTGACCTTCGTGTCCCACCAGAGCGTCCCGAGGGAATAGGAAGACTCGTCCGTGGTGTCCTGGTATCCTTGAGCACAACCGATCCTGAGATAGGGGCCCCCTGCGCTCACGCCCTGCCTCGGACCCGCGCATGTGAAGTCGATCTTGTAGTCCATGGCATGGACGCCATCCGCCCCTCCTCCGTGCCAGAGGAGCCAATGGGCGCTACTTGGGTGCACGACAGCGGCGGGTGCGTTGCCGGCCCAGAGCGCAGGGTCCTGCTGAGTTCCGGGAGTGATAGTGATCTTGTTGACATCGACTGTCCACGCTAGGCTTCTCGGTTGATTGGCGTTTGGGCCGTCGTATTGGAAGGTGATCGTGCCGAGGTACGGGTTGGCGGTCTCCCCCCAGTCAATCTCCGCCACGTCCCCCGTGGCGCTCTCCGCGTCGGCATTTGTCCGGCGACTGTGGAGGGTTCCGCCGGAAATCTGAAGGCCGTCACCACCTGATCTGGGAGTGGCTGGGAAGATCGCCCGATACCGATAGCGCCCGAGTTGCGTAGCGTACTGAGGGCCGATGATGCAACCCGTGGTCGCCTTGTAGTCGTGACTCACCTCCTCACCGTTCGGGTACTGCTCCGTGGGAGGGTACTTGACTGTCATCGTGAACGTCAGGTCGTCGAGCGCACCGCTGAGCGTCTTGGTCTCGAAGAACAGGCTTTTGCCATCCTCGTTGATGTACTCGGTGAAATTGACTGACGTGACAGCCGTCGTCCTCGTCTTGTCGGCCCACACACGAACGCTCCCGGGCCATGTCAGTTTCCAGAGCAATTCGGCCCCGAAGCACGAGAATATGATCTCGTTGAGCTCGTCATCGTCTACTGACATGGCGCCGCCCTGGTCGTAGTCGCGGACCCCATTCGCGTCGTCATCATCCCGGTTCGCCATGAACGTCCAGGGCCCGCCGAACCAGAGCGTCATGTGAATCTCGTTCGGCAGGTCGTCCGCGGGAGGGTCCGTGGGCCTGCGGCCGCCAAATCCGCCAGCCGCCTGAAGCTCGATCGTGTCGTCGACCGTGGGCGTGAGGCCATCCTTTCGATAGCCCTTGTCCTTGAGGAATCCATGGATCTGGCCCCGACCCGTCGCCTGCGCCTCAAGAGCGCGAGTCTTGGGCAATCCGCCATTCACCGCATCCTCGAACGTCGTCTCTCCGTTCGCAGGCGAAGCATGCGCCCCGGACTTGTCCTTCATGTCCCAGGCGTGAATGCTGTTGACCGGCACGCCAGTCTTTGTCGCTAGCTTGATCTCCGTCCGAAACGTGCCGGTGATGTCGACGGGCATCACTTGCTGCACGGTCAGACTCTTCAGATCTGGGTCTGCCGCCCCTAGGTTGTTCTCGTTACTGTCAAGGACCTGGTTGCCATTGCTGTCGTTGTTGTTGCGTCGCAGCAGTCCTCCGGCTCTCCCGGCTGCCCCTCCCGCGCCCGTCTCGGATCCCTCGGCCACACCCTCGAGATCGATGTCGGCCTGCGCCACGGTGTACAGGTAGGAACACCCGATCCCCTCCTGGTCGTGACCTGGGGAGAAGTCGATCGGTACGCGGTGGTCGATCTCGATGTCGTTGACGTGAGAACTCAGCACGTTGCCCTCGAAGTTCACGTCGACGGGCGTACCGCCCGCGGGAATCGAGAGAAGGTTGGGATTCGCGAAGTTCTGGGCGCCCATAGAGAATCGCACGATGCCCGTCCCGCCGTTGGGCGCTGGCGCGCTCCGGAACTGGATTGGGACAGGTCCCGCATCGGGGCCTATGACGGTGATCATGACCTCGTGGTATTTACCGAGACCGACGGTGTAACCACCTTTCGGATACTGCGCCGCGACGATCTGATACTGGCGGACGGAGATCGAGGCTGACGCTGTCGTGTGGTCCTGGCAAGTTCGCGTGACAGTTACGACTGCGGCAACTGGCAGGACGGGCGTGTAGCCCGTCGTGTACCCGGTACCGTTCTGGAAGGTGCGTGCGCCTGCGGGATTCACGGTCCACACGTACGGGTCGCCCGGGGCCCCGTCGGATCGAAAGTCGTAGTTCGAACCCACCGTGACCGCCAGCTGCGCGTTGTTGCCTGGCCGGACGATAGCGACGCTGCATGATGCCCGTGCGACACGGGGGGCACAGACCGGAGTCGCGGCTAAGGCAAGGAGGCCCATCGCCCAGCCGCTCGCATGACGCAACCGGGAGGCCGAACTACTCAAGGGCCTCGCATTCGTTCGTACGGCCATGGTTGAGCCCCTCCGGGGATGCTATGGAAGCATACACCGGTAACGGCCGCGGCGCTACAGGGGGCGCTCCCGCAGGGACGCAAACGGGACATCAGCAGACCGGGATGCGCGCAACGCGTCTGTTGCACCCCGTCTACCTCACGTCCCCCTCGAGCAGCACCGCCCCGTCCTTGTCCTGCAGCGTGATGCGCACGATCTCGTCATCGGCCACGCGTCGGTCGACGCGGATCTGCCGAGCGATGCGCCACACAAAGAGGCGGTTCTTCGCCTCCTCATGGGCCTCCTCCTCGCTGGTGAACACCGTGGGGTGCTCGTCCATCGTGAGGCCGCCCGCGAACTGGAGCCGGAGTTATCCCGCGTGATGCGTTATCCGGAGTTGCGCGCGGCGCCGCAGCGCCGCTGCGCCCTCAGGGCGTTTCACCATACGTCCCCCCGCTCGAGCGGCCACCCGTCCGGGCCCGCGACCGCAGTCAGCGACGTACACCCGGACGCGCACCGCAGGACCCCTAGGTCGTCGGGCCACGCGCGCACATCCGCGACGGTGATCCGCTCGACCTTCTGCCCCGAGAGGTCGCGCCCCGTGTAGAGGGCGGACTGGCCGGCGCACCGGACGCAGACCACACGGCCGCCATCGGCCCAGTAGAGCGCCCCCTCCCGAAGGAGGGGGCGCGGGGTCGTCTCGCGAGCCGCCACGACTACTTCGTCTCCGTCGGCGCCGAGGCGGGCTTCGCCGCGCGCGTCTGGAGGCCCATGAACAGGTACCCGTTCCACGAGGTCCCGCTGACCTCGCGCGCGATCGCGGAGAGCGACCGCCAGACCTTCCCGTCGTGGCGGAACCCCGCCTCGAGCACCTCGACCTTGATCTCCTTCCCGTTGAACTCGCGGGTCAGGACCGTGCCCGCTTTCGGCAGACGCGGGTCGCGCTCGCGCGGGGCCGGCGCGGTCTTCGCCGACGCTGCAGGCGCCGCCGGGATCTTCGCGGCCTTCCCCTTCGCGGACGTCTTGCCTTTCGCGCCCTTCTTGGCGCCGCCCCGGATCAGGTCGGCCACCGCGCCGGGCCCGGCGGCGTTGGCCGCCTCGATCTGGGCGCGGGTCAACCCGTCCTCGACGGGCGCCTTCTTCGTCCGGGGGGCGGGCTTCACCGCCTCGCGGGGGGTCGCCCGCGGGGCCTTCTTCGTCTTGCTCTTGCTGGCCATCGTCAGACTCCATCCGGCGGGGGGACTCCCCACCGGTCGGGTCGCATCAGGGCTCTGACCGGGGGACCCCTCAAGTGCTTTCTCCCCCCGGTTCGCCCCCCCCGGAGCCCTGCGCAGGGGGGCGTCTTGGCCTTGAGGACGGGCGTCACTCCCACCTCTCGTCCCCGAAGTGCCCGGGGGCGGGACCCGCCCGCGGTTCCGGGGGAATCTCGCCCGTTGCCTGGAGGTACTGGCGGCAGGTGCGGCACCCCGAGGTGCTGCCTGCGGCCCGGTCGGTCCTGGCGCAGCTGGGGCATGTGGGCCCAGGGCTCTTGCCGTCGGATTCCTTCCCGCCCCCCTCCGGATCGGCGCTCCCGGTCTGGTCTTCGGGAAGGGGACAAGGGGTCGAAGGGGTCCTGTTCGGGTCACCCCTCGCGCACGCGGCCGCGCGGCCCGCGCGCGCGTACACGTACGTGGGGGGGGCTCCGCCCAAGACCCCTTGGTCCCCTTCTCCCCTTCCTCCGGAGTCGGGCGCCGACCCCGCAACGAGACTCACCCGCCAGCGCGCGACCCCGTCCGTGACCCCCCGACGCTGGATCGCCTGCCCGCTGACGACCCGCCCCGCCGCCTTGCGCAGGTAGGTCCCCAAGCGGCGCGCGTCGGGCTTTCCCCCGCGCTCGGCCCCCACCGCGAGGATTGCCTCGGCGAGCTCGGGGTCGGAGTGTGCCCGGCCCACGACCTCCGCGGTCGTGAACTCCTCCTCCCGCCAACCCCGGTGCAGCGCGGCTAGCAAGGTCGACAGGATCTCCTTGTCGGGAGCCTCTCCCACGAGGCGTCCCTGCGTGTCGAGGGGGTCGGCCTCGCCACCCGCGAGACGGTGCGCCCAGATGACGGCCGCTCGAATGAGCCCGTCCCAGGCGGTGAACATCCCCAGCGCCGGCCGTCCGTGCCCCGGACGCCCCGCCACGTGGAAGCCCCGCATCACGGTGAGTGCCGCCGCCAGCAACCGGGGGTGTTCGGCGGCGACGTGATCGAGGAGTTCGCCGACCTCGAACGTCCGCAGGCTCGGCCGCTCCACCCCGGGTTCGATCTGGACCGACAGCGCGCGCCGACCGAGGTCGCCCGCCAGCCGGATGTTGTTCCCCGTCACGACCCAGACGACGCGGTGCGGCAGGGTGACGTTCCGGTTGATTCCGAGCACGCGGTCCGTCCACGAACCGCACGTGAGGAGCGCCGCGAAGCTCGGGCTCTCCAGCGTCGAGCCGTCAGGGACGTTGTCGAGCAGCGCCACCCGCGGCGCCTCCATGACGACGGTTGTCAGGCGCTTCCGCATCTCCGATTCCCCGTCGGCCCGGCGCCCCCCCACCGGCGGCATCTCGTCCGGGCCGTGCCCGGTCATGGCGTGGGTGGCCGCCCGGGCCAGCAGCGTCTTGCCGCTCCCGAACTCCGGGGCGATCACCGCCGTCATGGGCACGGGCCCCGCGATCGCGTACCGGCAGGCGATCTGGAGCATCAGCGCGGCCACCGCCGCCTCGTCCGCCGGAGTCGCGAGCGGGTACTCGCGGAACGGGTCGAGGAGCGTGCGGTAGGCGGCGGCCACGTCGGCGTCGCTCGGGCGCTCGGGCACGGCGGGGTAGTCCCGCGCCGGCTCGTAGATCAGCGCCATCTTCGGGTCATAGCCAGGGCGGTCGAGCACCGAGCCGTCGTGGCGCATGATCGGCGCCGTCACGACGCCTAGCAGCGGGCGCACGCCGGGCCAGTGCGCCCGGTCGCGCATCGCCTCGACGATGGGGCGCGGACACCACTCCTCGAGGCGCACCACGTCGCCCTGACGGTTCTTCTTCTCGCGGAGCCAGCGGACGGCCTCGTCGAGGCGCTCCTTCAAGATGGAGTCCGGGAGCCGCATGATGCGCGGCGCCGTACTGCGCTCGATCCCGTCGTCTCCGGGCTCGACGGTCCGGATGACACGCGAGAGGACGTCGCCGCGCGCGTACACGGTGTCCGCGCAGCGCCGCGCCAACGCGCCGACGGCCGGCGGGAGGATCTGGTGGAGGGGGCAGTCGCCGCCGAGGCCCGAGAAGACGATCTCGGGGCGATCGGGGGCGGACCGCTCGACGGCGATCCGCACGGTCCGCTGGCCGTACGTCTCCCCGTGTCCGGCGCTTGCGTCCCACTTCGGGCGGAACAGCTTCGAGCGCCGGAACAGCCGGTCGATGCGCGCGGCGTCGCGGTGGGTCCAGAAGGCGAGGATCATGCAGAGGCCGAGGTCCGCCTCGGACTGCGAGCCGTAGCCCGTCGTGTCGCCGTCGTCGTAGAGCGCGTGGAACTTCTTCCCGTTCTTGGCCCCGCGGGCTCGATCGAGGAGCCGCTCGTCGTCGCCGTCGGGCGGAATCGCGGGGACCGCCGGTGCGGCACGGGTCGACTTCACCGCCGTCGGGAACGCCTCGGCATGCCACGCGGCCAACACGTCCTGACGGTCCACGATCGGCGCGACGGGCGCGCCGTTCAACGCGCAGGCCGTCATCGTGAAGTACCGCTCCTGCTCGTAGGTCTCGACGGCGCCCTGTTTGCGCCCGCCAGGCGGGAGTGCGCCCATGAGGATCAGGTGGACGCCCCGACCCGAGCCGCTCACCTCGGTGTACGTCGCGAAGCGGTCCACGACGGCCTGCGCCCACGGCTCGAGCTCGCCGGTCGCGGCGTCGCGGCACCCGTCGAGGTCGATCCCAACGAAGGGGTCGGCGGCGGTGAAGACGAACCCGACGCCGTCGAAGCCGCGCGCCTCGTACGCCGCGCGCACGTCGTCGAACGTGCTCCACGTCGCGGGGTCCGTGGACGACGCCAGGGCGCCGCCAGGCTGGTGCGGGACCTTCGTCGGCTTCGGCGCCCCGGCCCTGAAGCGGAGCTTCCAGAGAACCCACTGCCTCCGTTCGCGCAGCGCGGCGGGGACGGCATCGAAGTGCGGCGCAAGGACGCGCGGGGCGCTCACGGCGACCCCTCTCCCGCCGGGCGCGGGGCGTCCTCGCGATCGAGGCCTGCCCGCCGCCGCTCGTCCGGACTCAGCCGAGCCAACGGACGGAGTCCGAGATGGGTGAAGTGGTCGGTCTTGTAGCCGTGCTGCGTGAGGCGCCGGGCCGTCGGCAGCCGGAGCAACGGCGACGCGTCGCACAAGTCCACCATGGGGTGGATGGGCCAGAGCACGACGCGCTTGGGCCGCTCGGTGCGCAGGATCTTCATCGCCTCGACCAACAGGGGCGAGATGCCCGCCCACGCCAGGACGTGCGGGAGCACCTCGAGCGCGCAGTGGCCGCGCAGGCTGTCGCCGAAGCGGTTGAGGATCTCGCCGCACATGACCCAGTCGGTCCGGGCCACGTGGGCCGCGATCTGGTCCGCGATCGTCTTGGGGTTCATGTCGTCACTCGGCGCCGAGATCGCGGTCGTGGAGCTGGTCATCGGGTCCTCCCATCGCCGCGCTCGAAGTCGAGCCGGACAGCGCAGCGGTCACAGAACGTCTGGCCGTCGCCGAAGCCGGCGCCGCCTGGCGACGAAACCCACCGACCGCAGCGCGCGCAGCGCGGCTGCCCGCGCCACGAGTCGTGGAGAGCCGGTGCGCGGGGCACGGCGTTGGCCGCGTCGGGGTCGTCGCGGGCGGCCTGCTCCATGGGCAGGAGCCCATCGATCGGCTCAGCGCTCATGGTGGGCCACGAGGAAGCCGAGGAGAAAACACCAGAGGCCGAAGATCAGGATGGTCGGGTCGATCACGGGTAGTACCTCGCTGGAGTGAGGGATGGGTGGATGCAGGGACGAAGGGTGGAGAGATGCAGGCCGGGGAGGTCCGCCGTTGCCGTCCCAGGCATCCCTTGCGGGAGAGCGGGGCCCCGGCCTGCGAAGACGTGTCGCTGCGGCGCCTCAAAGGGCGCGTGTGCGTGGTGGGCCGCGAGCGAGCCATGGGCGCCAGATCACGACGCCTCCGTTTCGTCGGGCGCAACGGCGACGGGCGTCGGCGCCCGATCAGCGGTGAGTTCGATATGGAGATGCGCGACGATGGCGCTCTTCAACCAGCGCATCGTCCCGCGTCCGCCGGGCGAAGCCTGAACGAGTCGGCGCCCCCGCATGAGCAGCGGGAAGCGCTTCGAGTAGCAGTCCCACCTGCTCCGACTGACCTTGCAGATCGCACCCGCCTCCAGGGCGGAGAGCAGGCAATCGTCGGCGGGGAGCTCGCGCGGCCGCGGCATGGTCAGCGTGCTCCCTGCGAGAGAGACGACGCGCCGCGGCTCGAGCTACGACCGGACTGGGCCGGCCCGACGTGCGATCGCGCTCTGCCTGCCACGGCGGCGGCCAGGGCCCATTCCGTCTCGCCCGCGCCATGGACGATGGGCGCGCGGGTGCGGGCGGAGCGGCTGGAGTCGCTGGTTCGCGTCACGGGCGCCAGGATCGATCCTGCGCGCCTCTGATGCGACGAGAACAGCGTTCAGCTTTGGTTCGACTTTGGTTCGACTTTCGTTCGCGGGGAATCGAGTAACGCCCACGCACAACCCTTGCGGGGCTGTTCTTTTCCCTTCAAGTCGAGCAGTCCCGCGGTCACGAGTTCCCCGACCGCGGATCCGAACGTCGCCCGGTGCATTGCAGTGCAGACGCCGCCCGACGTCGAAGTGCCGGCATCTCGGCGTAGCGCAGCACTGCCAGGCCACGGCCGACCAACGCGCTTCTGGAGCGCGAAGCGCAGTCGCTCTGCGTTCGATGACAATGCCTCGACCGCAACCGCGACACTCGCCCTTGGTCCCCAAGCTCCGCTCGCTGCACCCGCCACATGGATCAAGTCTCGCGAAACAGGGTCTCTCGGGTCGGCGGGCCGACCAGCGGCGTCCAAGACGGGAGGCGTTGGGCGTGCTGCTGCGTCCGCGGCGACTGCCGCGCCTGCCGTGCCACCCGCGGGCGTCGGCGATTGAGCGGTCACCACAGTCTGCATCCGCGCCCAGGTCTCATCGGCCTGTCGCTGGTAGCGCCGAACCTCGCTCTCCGCGTGCGAGATGAATGCAGCCTCTTCGTGCGTCAACTGGAACGCCTTCGATCCGCTCCTTAGCCGAGCGTCCTCGAGAAACCCCTCAACCGTCTGCACATGCTGCCGCGACCAATCAGGTACGGCAGAGAGGTCGTTCGGATCGCCTCCCAGTAGCGTGTCCAACAGGGTATCGATCGCCGCCCTCACCTTTCGACCGCCGTCGCGGTCTCCGAGGCGCGCGAGGTGTCCATCGATGCGTGCTCGGGCGTTTGCGAGGATGCGATGGAGAGGATGGGGATGCCACCCGACAGAGGCGTCGATCTGGTGGAGCACGACCGAGCGACAGATCGACCAATACGAACGCAACATCTGTAGCGAACGACGGGGGTCGGAGAACCTGGGATCGCCCTCCGGAATGCGACAGTCGTAGAGCTTGATCTCGAGTAGCTGGCGCGCGAGATCCGCCAGCGGCGGCACCGTCCTCGCTTGGCATGCCGCCACGGCTGCTCGCATAGCCTCGGGCGCAAGTTCCCCCTCAGGCTGAGTGGGCACCGTGCCCGGCACACGCAGCAACAACACGATGAAGAGGACAGACAGTTCGTCGTCGCTGGCTGGGTTCTTGAGGTTGAGTCCGCACGGTCGCGCGCGAAGATCATCGAACGCCCCGTTCGCTAGCGCCGCGCGCAGGTGGCCCGCGAATCCCGCTCGCAGCTCTTCGGCATCTGAAGGCTGGACCACGCCAGGATAGTGGGCCTGAATCCGAACGAGATCTCGCAGAGCCAAACACGAAACGACCGCATCGGCGAGCGGCTGCGGGACCTTGCTGCCGGGCTGTTTCGGGTCCGTCTTGGAGGGCGCGTCATCGATCTTCATGAGGTATGGCTGCCACGTGCGTGTTGCGGGTGAGCGGAGACGAAACACTCGCGGTCTTTTGGAAAGGGGGATCAGCTGCCGTCTACGCTTCGGCCGCGGACTCGGCGGCCTCCGTGCCGTCGGCGACCTTGGCGGCGCGATTCACCGCCGACTTCTGCTCCGCCATCAGCTTCTCGAGTGCCTCGAAGAGCGGCTCCAGGTGGAATTTGTTGGTCTCCTGCACCCGTTTCTCCCGGTGGAGGTACTTCTTCGTCTGCAGCGAACGCGCGTACGCCCGCGCCGTCCCAATCCCTACCCCCATCCGCTTGGCGAGGCCCTTGAACCCAGGAAACGGAGGGTTCTCATCCCGCTTGTGGTGCATGAGCTGGATGACGAACATCGCCTCGGCGCTCGGCATCTCGGGGTTGAGGCGGTGGTAGTTGAGGAGGAAGAAGTCCGAAACCGGAGTCCAGCCGCCGGCGGCGATCGTGCTGGTCCATCGCTTGGCGACGCTCCGATCTGGGCGCGTCTTCGCGGTGTCGTGGGAGGCGGGCATCGGGTTCTCCGGACGGGCGAACGGGCGCTGATGGGCGGCGGTCGCGGGTTTGGGCGGCTTCGACGGCCCGAGAATACGGGGTACACAAGCACCCCCCCGATTCGCGGGCTGCTCTTCTCCTATGCTCTTCATCTCACTTGCATCTACTCGTTGCTCTACGTCCCTGTTCTGTACTTACACGTCGGGTATCCGTATAGCCCTCCTGTCAGCAGGCGGTCACCCGGGTATCAGAGCACGGACCGGTCCACCTATCGCTGGGTTGCCAGGGGGGCTATGGCGACTTTTCGTACAGATCGAGATGGCCGGTACGACAGCGACCCCCCTCCCGGACGCCACCAGCCGCCTGACATCCGCGCCACGCCCACCCTGCCCGCATTCGCCGTAGGGCTCTGCCCCGTCCCAGCACCCGTCCCAGCACGCCTCCGAAAACGGGCGCTGATCGGGGGGTTATCGGGGAGTCCGGACGACGCCACCCAGGGTGCCTGTTCCGCCGTAACAATCTATCCCGTAGCGTCTTACATCAGTTTCACCTGATCGGACTGTCAAGCCGGAGGTCACGGGTTCGAGTCCCGCCACTCCCGCCACTTACTTCGCTCGTAAACGCCCATTGGGGCGTTGTTTACGGCGTTTCCCGTTTTCGCGCTCTGTCGCGCGCTGGACGTAGGGATCCCTCCGTCCCAGCACATGAGCTGGAGTCGGCGAGACAATCTCCCCGATCGACGCCCGATCCGCGCTCGATCGACGCCGGATCTCGAAACGGGCCCGTAACCCCATGTAGCCGCACGAGTTGAGGCATTTTCCGTCGGACGCCGGAGGTACATTCCGGGCGTCCAACGGAGGTCTGCCCATGGCTTGGCTACGCTCTCGCATCGAACGATCCACCGGCGTCACGACCTGGGCCCTCGAGTGGCGGGAGGGCGGCCGCGACGGCGTGGTCCGCTCCCGGTCGCTGGGCGCCATCACCGAGAAGGAGGCGCAGTTCCAACTCGCGGCCGAGCACGCGGGGCGCGGCGGCTCCCGGCGTGGGGCACCGGTGGTCGCGACCCCCAAGAAGGCGGTCGAGGCGTTCCTGAAGCACCTCAAGGTCTCGGGCCGCCGCCAGGGGACCGTCGACCAGGCCGCGGACAAGATGCAGCCGCTCTTGTCCGAGTGGTCCGACCGCCCGATGGCCAAGTGGACGCGCGGGATGCTGGAGACGCTGCTCGGCGAGCGGGGCTGGGGGACGTCGCGGGTGCGGGGGGCACTCGGGGTCTACCGCCGGTTCATCGCGTGGTGCCAGGCGGTCGGGTTCGCGTGCGGGGACTTCGTCGGCGACTTCAAGCCCCCCCGCGCCCGGCCGCTCGAGCACCGCGAGGCGCTCTCCGCGGAGCAGTGCCGGCGCCTCCTCGACGCCGCCCACGGCCACTACCTCGAGGTCCCGGTCGCGCTGGCCCTGTTCGCGGGCCTCTCCCGGGCCGACCTTCGGGCGATCACCTGGAAGGAGGTCGACCTCGAGGCCGGCATGATCGCCCGGCCCCGGCACAAGACGGGGACGCGCCTGCGGCTCCCGATCTCGGCCCCCCTGAAGGACGTCCTCGAGCGACAGCGCGGGCGCACGGGGCGGGTCTGCCAGCGCCTCCCCGAGGACGACTCCTCTCTCTACCACGCGCTCCACCGCCTCATGGACCGGGCCGGGGTCCCCCGGAGCGGGTGGCACCAACTTCGGCACACGGCAGCGACGCTGCTGGCCTCGGCCGGGACGGACGTAGCGACGATGGGGAGAATCCTTGGGCACCGACCGGGGAGTGTGGTGACGCTGCGGTACCTCCACACCGACGACGACAGGATGCAGGAGGCGGCAGATGCGGTAGCCGAAGCGGTCGGGTGGGCGTGACCGACCTCGGCGAGCGAGTCGCTCCAGGAACCCGTGATGGATGCAACTAGGCAAACACAAACAAGTTACAGCGCTTTCACGCCCGCTTGGATTGGGCCCCCACACGTCCTCTGGCACCCCATCCTGAGGCGTCTCACACGATCTGCGGCGTCCGGTAGGATAGGGCAGCCGTCGTGACGAGGATCCCCCGAGTCGCAACGGCCCCGGGCGACGCGGTGTCGCGCGGGAGCGATGCGCGTCTTGTGACATCTGGTGTCTGGTCGCCGGGCTTGGGCCGGACCCGAGAGGAGCAGCATGAAGCGTCGAAGTCTCAGCGCACTCGTGTGCGCGTTCGTGATCGCGTGTCTCGGCAGCAGCGCCCAGTCCGCGTGTCCTCCCTCGGTCCCCACTCGAAAGTGCAACCCGCCCTACAAGAGCGGCGTCACGACTACGACGACGTGCGACGTGGCATGTACGGCCGGAGCCGTTTGCCCGAACGAGAACGTCCCCACGTGCATCATGTGGATGGACTCCGTCTGCTTCGGCGCCGCGACCACTCCGTGCATCATGAGCCTCAACCCCGCGCAGCTGCCCAACACGTACGGACGCTGCTTCCGGAGCAGCGACTGTCCGAGTCCCGAGATCGAGGACAAGTGCTACTTCACGAACGAGGGCGGCGTCGAGTGCGGGTTTAGTTTCATCTGCGTGTGCTCCCAGGGGCAGTAGGCGGGCTTTCGCACCACCTGCGGGCCCGAAGTCCGACGCGGCGGGCTCTCGGGAGGGTGTGGCGTGCGCACGAAGGTGCGCGCGTCACTATGGCATGCCGACGCCGGGTCGGCGTGGAGATCCACCATGCGCGGCAGACCGGTCCTCCTCGTCTCGGTTCTCTTGCAACTCGCAGGAGCGAACGGGGCTCGCAGCGAAGGGGACGAGGACAGGCTCGCGCAGTTCGCCCGCCGTTGGAGCGCTGCCGCAGAAGACATGCGGTCGGCCCAGACCACGATCGCGTACACAGCGCAGATCTTGCCCGCGGGCCACATGGATTCCGCGGCGCTGCGGCAGCGATTCGAGCGCCTCTGTTCGCAGGCAGACGGGCTCCTGCGAGCGGGGGAAGACGATTCACTCGTCGATCACCTTGAGTCGGACCTACGCGCGGCGCTCTTCCACCCTCCGCAGGTCGAAGAGGTCAGGACCGCCAACGGCGTAAGCTATGTCGGGTTTCCGTCCGTCCTCGGTCAAGGCAAGGTGGAGGTGCACTGTCATCCGACAGGGCGCGTGGTCGAACGTCACGAGAAGATTCTCGCGAAGACTGGACAGACTTGGCTCTTCTCCGTGGCAGCAGACCGCGAGTTCGCATGCGAGTACACCAACGCCCTCGACGCCGTCCAGATCTCTCTCCCTGGACAGTCGGGGACGAGCTACGAGGCACCAAAACTGCTCGCCCCACTTCCGTTCGGGTCTGCCCTGGCGTCGCAGCTCTCCGCCAACTACCGGAGCGTCCCAGGGGGGCTCGTCCAACGGACGACGGGCAAGGTGATCCGGCTCTCAGGGGCTGGGCTCCCTTCGATGTGGGGCTACGGGACGCCCACCGGAACGAGTAGTGACCTACGCTGGCCGGGCGACGAGAATTTCAACTCCGTTCGCGTTGCGGCGATGGCCCTTTGGCCGTGCGGCAAGATTTACCCAGTGCTTGTCGCCTCGGTCAGTGCCGTTGGCGACGGAAAGACGTTCTTCGTCTCCGTATCTCGTGTGCGCTCGGTGGAGCGCCCGTCGAACGACTCTCTGCCCCGGCTTCGCGTTCCGGCGTCGGCAGCGATCGTCGATCACTCGGTTAGCCCGTTCCAATCGTACGACGCACGGCACCCGGAGCTATGGCCCTCGCGTTGGTCCTCCCTGCTCGATGTCGCCCCCGCGAGATTCCAACTGCCCCAGCGCCTGCCCGATCGCGTGGAGGCCGACCGTCCGGGGCAGGGCTCCTTCGTTGATGGCAGTGGGGACGATGAATCTCACCGAACGGTCTGGTTGACAGCCCTCGGCGCTTTCGGGCTCGCGTTGGGCGTGGCCGCCTGGCGTAGGAGCCGCAGGCAGGGCAGCCGATGATGCGCCGACACCGGCTCTCGCCTGCGTTGCCGGCGCTCTTCGCAATCCTCGCGGGGTGCGGGGACGCCCCTTCTACCATCGCGCCGGACCATGTGTTCGACGCAGGAGGCGTGTCGGCGGACAGGGCCGAGCTCTCCCACGTCTTCGTGGTCGAGAACCCGAGTGAGGCCGACTGGAACGTAGATCGGGTCGTCCCGACATGCCACTGCGTCCGCACAGCGCAAGGCCCGCTCTCGATCCCTGCGCACGGGAGCGCTCGCGTGCCCGTCTCGATCGATCTCCGTTCCCTCGCTGGCACGGTCGAATACTCCGTGCGCCTCTTCTCGGGCGACTTCCCGAGAGGTCACCTGGACCTCACCTTGCGAGCGCAGCTCGACCGACGCGCGCTCGTCTCCCCTCGGGAATTGGTCCTTCCGGAGTCGGGGCCGGGAGAGGTCGTGAACCGGACGCTGCTCGTCAGCACGCCGCTCGACGTCGAACGCGTCGTATTGGGCCCCCTGCCGGAGGGCACCTCCGGCGAGGTCGACCGCCGCGGAACGGAAGTGGAGGGCGGATACGTCGTTCGCCTCGCGTTCGTGAGCCCGAGCACGCCCGGCCCCTATGAGACGCACGTCGAGGTTCGCGTCATTGGGGCCACGACGGAGCTCACCGTCGTTCCAGTGCGCGGGATCGTGTCCGCCCCGCTCGACGCCACGCCTGCCTACCTCGTGCTCGACCCCGCGCGTGCGTCGGAGTCGATCGTGCGTGCTCGTCCTGACGTAGCATCAGCCGCGGGAACGCCCGTAGTCTCGAATCTGCCCCACGGCGTGGAGTGCGCGGTGGACGAATTCGCCGCCGGCAGTTGGAGACTGAGTTTCCGCCGGACGGCGGAGGCGCGCCCCGGCACGGTGCGCACTACCGTAGCTCTGGGTGGGGCGACGGCCGTCATCACGCTCGATCTCTTCGCGGAGCGGGCGAAGTGAGCACGCGACCCCGATGGATCCTCGTGCTTGGAGTCGTCCTGTCCGTCGCGGCGCTCTGGACATGGACGGCCCGATGTTCGGACGACCATAACGCTCCTGGCGCTGGCGGCGCCGACGGCGAGCCTTCCATATCGCGTGTCGAAGGCCCGCAGCTAGCGGGACTCCTGCCGTCTGGCAAGCCCGGCCCGGCGCCGGTTGCGCGAACCGAGCCGAGCCAGGAGACGGACGCCCGGGCTCCGCTCCCCTGGGAGGTGGGTGTGACGGTATTGGTGCTGGACGCCGCGGATCGACCCGTCGAAGGCGCGCTAGTCTACACATTGGGTGCCGTGCGCGATGTCGACATCGCATTCGAGGCGTTCGCACGGACCGATGCCGGCGGCGTTGCGCGTTACTTCAGGCCGCACCTGGGATCCCTCCGCTTCCGCGCCGAGCGCGACGGACTCTCCGGAACGAGTGGGCCAGCTCTGTCCGGAGACACCGTGCGGATCATCCTCGCGCCCACCCTCGTGCAGCGCGTTCTCGTCACCGGAGGTGAAGGGGCTGCGGTCCCGGGGGCCTATGTGACCGCTGCGAGCACCGTCGGCGAGGAGGGCGACATCGTCTTTCAGAGAGTCACCACAGACGACGAGGGGCGCGCGACACTGAAACTGAGCGCACCTGGGCGCTATGCCCTCACCGCCTGGGCGCCGGGGCACTCCTTCGAAACGATCTCCGTGAGGATCTCTGGCGACTCGCCTGCGCGCGACGTCGAACTCCAGTTGAAACCTAGAGGTACGCTACGCTTTCGCGCAGCGACGCAGGCGGGCGACCTCCCCGAGAGCGTACGGGTCACTACCCTCGGCATCGCCTTTGGCCCGGCCTCGCGGACGCTCGATCGCGGTGCATCCGACTGCTTCTCGCTGCCGAGTCCCGGCGACGGCGCGACACTCCTCGTTGAAGCACCACACTTTGGCATCGCATGCGTGGCGGTCGAAGCCGGACGCATCTACGGAGGGACCGCCAGCGACGGCTGCGACGTCGTCGTCCTGCAAGAGGGCGCGCTCGTGGCGGGGCGCGTCGTCGGCGTTGCCGAGGGGACCGATGCGGTCCGAGTCGAACTCGCCCAAGTCCACGAAGCCAGGCCCCGCTCGCACGAATTGACTTGCGCAACCGCGCTGGCCCACCGGTCTGACAGTTTCCATTTCCGGTTTTCCGGGCTCGTCCCGGACACCCAGTTCCTCCTCAGGGTCGATGCCCCTTCCGGTCGCGCGCATCGGCTCGTCTCGGGGCGAACGGGTCTGGCAGGATCGGCGACGGAGACCGATGTCGTGCTCGTCGAGGCGTCGCGGCTCGTGATCGACGTAACGGGTCCACTCGGTCAACCGCTCGCTGGTGCCCTGGTCGCTCGCTCGGCGGTGGGCCCGGTGTCGCCCGAGGCCGCCGCACTAAGCGCCGACCAGGTCGAGCCTCTCGACGTATACCGTACGGACGCGGCCGGACGCGTGACGCTCAGTGCCGCGCCCGACGTCACCCATCGCGTCGATGTCCGAGCCACGGGCCACGCGCCTCGCGAGCGAATGCAGCCCCTCTGGCCGCCCGCCGGAACTTCCCGCCAGATCGTGGTGGCGCTGTCCGAGATGCTCATCCTCCAGGGCAGGGTCTTAGACGCGGACGGAGTCCCCGTTCCGCGTGCTCGCGTTGACGCGCGGCGCGCGCCCGCGGACATCCCGGGCGCCGACCCGGAGACGCTCACGGAAACGTGGTCTGACGAAGCAGGACGATTCACACTCACGCTGAGTTCCTTCTACGCCGACTTCACCGTCCGAGCAAAGGCGGGCGCCTCTCGCGGAGAGTTGCGTTGGCTCTCAGGCGACCGGCGAGAACTCACCATCCGAGTTGGAGTGAAGTAGTTCCTTCACCTGCCGCGTGCCAGGACGATCAACGCGTCCTGTGCGAGAACTCGGTAGGCGGGGAGTAATCGTTCAGGGATGTAGCGCGTAGTTCGCACAACCGATCTGCTTTCCGCATGGCTCGCGACGAAGTTTCCTGTGGCCGCTGTCCGGATCTCACGCGACGCATCGAACGCTTGGAAGCCGAGTTGGTGCGGGCCCG
>Ga0163144_10011039_pt1 | contig 19159 bp, 18 predicted proteins | sample OliLak19BULKMAT1_FD_123175 | JGI IMG/M metagenome (GOLD analysis project Ga0163144, IMG submission 123175) | Freshwater microbial mat bacterial communities from Lake Vanda, McMurdo Dry Valleys, Antarctica - Oligotrophic Lake LV.19.BULKMAT1 | ecosystem: Environmental > Aquatic > Freshwater >... | reverse complement strand
CCTTCTAAAACTTCATTTATTGCTGTAATTAGTTGCAATGGGCTGCTGGTTTTGGTTAAATACCCGCTAGCACCTGCACAAAGTGCTTCAAAAACACGTTCGCTATTTTCAAATACAGTTACAATTAAGATTTCAACTTTGGGGAGTTTACTTTTGATGATTTTAGTTCCCATTATGCCGTTCATGCCTGGCAAATCAATATCCATCAATATTACATCGGGTTCAATGTTTTCAATACTTAAGATGGCCTTTTCGCAAGAATCGAACACATGACTTACTTCAAAACCGGGTGTATTGTTGAGTAGTATCCTGAATCCTTCTCTGACATCTGAATTGTCTTCAATAATTGCGATATTTTTAATTTTTTGAATCATATAGCGAAAATAGAGGTTAAAATGCAATTACATACTACCCTTTTTGGATAGTGTCTGCAGAAAATGGAATGAGAAGTGTTACAACCGTTTTCGCATTTTTACATTCCCACAAAGTACTTCCTCCTAATGATATTATTCTATTTTGAACATTGAGCACACCTCTGGTATAGGCCGCAGAGACATCAAATCCAATGCCGTTGTCTATGATTTTAATTTCAAGATTCAATTCTTGTTTTATGAACGAAAATTCTATTTCACTGCAGTCTGAATGTTTGGCTGCATTGGTCATTATTTCTTTGCAAGAAAATATCACTTGCCTATTGGCTTCTATATCAAGCCTTGCGTTTTTTGAAATTTCTTCATCTATGAAGGCGTTAAAATTGACATCGATATTCATAAAAAAAACTTCTCCAAATTCTCTTAAATAAATAAATAGCTCCGTTACATAATCACTTTTAAAATCTATTGACCAAATAAAATCTTTAGTTCCTTCAAATACTTCTTTGGCACGATCACCTATATCTACTAGCAATCTATCAATTTCTAATTCATGTTTTTTGTCTTTGAGGCGGTGGGCAATGAGTTGAGAAATAATATTAATACTTGCCAATTTATTGCCCATTTCATCGTGAAAATCTCGAGCAAGGTTCGATCTGAGTTTACTCATTTCGACTGTTTTTCTATTGAGCTTGATTTCGAGCTCGCCAATTTGAAAGTCTTGCAATTTTTCTAGTTTATGGGTGGTTTTTTGCAAAATATTGATAAAAACGCTGAGCAAAATACTCATCATCACCAGCACGAATACAATGGTGAGCAGGTGGTGAATAGGGTCGAATTTTAAAAAATAGGCTTCAAAATAATGATTGTTAGTGTTTTGGGTATCGACCCAAAATAAAACAAACGTATACAACATGACCAAAAAAACAGTGATAACCCCCGTAATAATTCCAATAAACACAAATGCACCCATTACAGTCAAAAGCAGCCAAGCATAATCTACAGAATACAAGCCTCCAGTATGATAGGTACTATGCATAGTAGGCCCTAAGGACAAAATCACCAAGGTAGACAGACTAAATTTATAATTGCCGGTAATTCTGAATATGAAAATGTTGGCTAAAAACAGCAAGTGACCAAACAGATTTGTAAAATTCTTGGTGGTATCTGCATATTTAAACCATATAAAATATCCATCATAAATAACTATAAAAAACAGCAATACTACCATAACCCAACTTACAATTATTGCCTTTTTATGGTCGGGATGGCTGACGCTTCTTAATTTGGGGTGCAGCAGATAGTTATTGGTTAACATCTGAAGCTGGTTTAATTGCATCATTTTTTTTTATATTTTATGTTTTTTTTCAATTAGTAAAACACAGAATAAACAACTTTTAGGTAAATTTGAACACGCTAGTGCATACACAAATATAATTTGATATTTAGATTTTTAACTGATAGCAATAATTTTCTTCTGTTTGAAAGTGTACTTTACCAAATTTAAAAAGAAAATAAAGTGGTGTAAAAAATTAGATTAATAACACTACGACATATTTTGGCTTAGGGAACTAATATTTTTGATAAAAAAATATTTATGAAAAAAGCAATTGATATAATTCTATCTAAAGAGCCATATTCTAAAAATCTAATACTAGAAAGTTTATCTACTTTGGAAATTAAAAAACACGGACATCAGGTACAAACCTATTTAAAGGGCAATCTAATATCAAGGAGTAACCACTCTGAAAAGTATTCCATATTTAATTTTGGAGATTTTATAAGGTCTAATATTACAAAAATTGAAGAAAAGTTAAGCCCACTTTTTTTTGATTTGAAAATATGTAAAGGCGTACAAGAATTAAAATTTTATGGAAATGAGTTTCTCGATAAAGATCAACTATTTCATAAAATGATTACTGTTTTTAGTAGTTCAAATGGATACTATCCTTTACTGATAAATGCTGGACTTATGAGACAAATTTGTACAAATGGTGCTATGGCCATGGTAGGAGTAAACCCATTTTTAACTCGTACCAAACATTATTCCATAGCTTTAGATACTACCATAAAGAATTTTGAGAATAAGTTACAGACCTTGGAAATGACTTTTATTAAACAATTAGGTTTTTTTGAATATGTTACTTCAAAAGAAATTCTTTTCTCAACATTGGTAAAAAAGATAGTAATGAAAAAAGAAGACAAAGTTCAGTTAAAATCTAAGCTTGAAACTGTAATAAAACTAGGCGAATTATTACAGACAGGAATAGACAAAATTGATATTTCAAGATTGGATGAATTTCAAATTAACAGTCTTAAATCTCCAATTCTACTGATTTCGAATAATAGTAACTGTGCTGATTTAGAGGTAAATATGGCAAATGTGTACAATTGCTATACTCAAATGTTTAGATTTAGGCATTTTGTAACTATGGAAAGAGAAAACCGAAGAATACAAGATATTTTGTTAGAAGATTGATTTTTGCAAATCTCCACTCGTTCAAGTTTCAATTCCTTGGTTCTGAACTTCAAAATCCTCAATTTTGAAACAATGTTTTTTGTAGCTAAACTTTAGGTTTTGGAAGGTTTCTGAATATCTTTTAGTAGCCAATATATGTATAGTTCCAAACGTAGGATTACCGTTTTCGTCTTCTGAAAATCCATAGTAATCATATCTGTAGAGAAATAAAACTAGATCAACATTTTCCAATATTTTATTTTCGTTTTCATTCAATAGTGCTAGATGCGGTAAATTCCAGTTGATTCCGTTTTCTACGGATGCATTCAATTTGTAGGCTAATAGAATGGGTATATTTAGCTCAACGGCTAGTTTTTTACAATCTTTAATCAAACTGCTTAAATTTGCATTTTCGAAATTCCCCAAAAAATCATAAAAGTCCACAATAACAAAATCTAATTGGTTTTGAGTTTTTAAAAGTCTAGATATTTCGAGTACATTCTCTAATTTGAAACGCTTTCTTGCCGTAATAAAAATATTTTCAAAAACCGAATGCTTAGAAATACTATCAAGTGTATCAGTTTCAGTCTGAGATAGTTTGTTCTTGCTGATTTTATAATCCTCAATTTCAGATAAACCCGACAGCAGCCTTTGTTTTGCAGTTTCTGTACTGCACTCATTGGTAGTGTAAAGGCATTTTTTCTTTTGTTTTATGCCAATATTAATCAATAAAGTATTTATGAATGCATCTTTCCCCACCAGAGGTCTGTCTGCCAAAAGTATAAGCTCCCCTTGTTGAAAACCCTGAATATAATTGTCTAAACTCTCTAATCCAGTATATACATTTGACTTAGAGCCAATTGTATATTGATTCACTAAATCTTTTGAAACTTGAATAAAAGACGCCTCCATTTTTGATAGATTTTGAAACAGCAAATATCAAAATGGGGTAAGCCAAAAGAGGGCTAGGTTTTAGGAATTTATTGTTGTTTTTTAGGTTTTTTAAAAATAATGAACAAAAACGAACATAGTTTGATTTTTTTAACATGAACTATGTGATTCTATTACTTGATTAACGTATTTTTTATAACCCATTATTACCGCTGGATGATGTGTATTAATTAATTTTATTTCTTTACTATTGTGTAATACCTTTCGGGTTTTCGTTTTTTCTTTAATTTCAGTTTTTGTTTTAAATATGTTTTTATATAAATCAAAAGTATTTCCAAAAATTAAAATATCAGGATTTAGTATTTCAATTTGTTTTTTTAAAAGAGTTTCATTTTTTTTGTAAGACTTAACCAAGTCGTTCCATTTGGTGGTGGTTTTAGCTGGAATTTTAGAAACATTTATTATTGCTATGTTTGAAAAAGTATCAACTATCTCAGCAGGTTTTTTAGATAAAAGTTCACCGCCTGTAATATTATTTAATATTCCATGAGAAACATATAATATTGGAATCCAAGTTTTGTTAGACTTTATCTCAATTAAATGAGTTTTTTTCCAATTAAAAATACTTCTAAAGGATTCTTCTTTTTTTTTGCTTTCTGGTCTGGAATCGTATGGCTCCTTCAAAAGCCATAGAATTTTGGTTTTAGATTCATAATATTTTTTAATATCAAATGGTCCATCGATAAACAAAAACTCTTTATTAGGACTTAAATGCATTCTCGTTTCGATTTCAAAGTCTGCTATTTTTTTAGTAAATTCAATTAACGATATATCCATGATATTTTATGTATTAAGCACAAATTTGTATTTTTAAATTTCTTATCAAAAGTATAGTTTTTTTCATAATTTTTTACGATTTCTTATTCATTTTACACAACGCCACCCTTTGGCTTTCCCCCCATTTATCTTTACAAAAAAAGACAAAAATATATGAAAAACTGCATATTCAGCGTTGGTGATGCAAAAACTAAATCCATGTTGGCTGATTTAACAAATATTGACCATTTGGTAACAACTCATATCCATTTATTCAACCATTTAATAAGAAAAAAGCCAATGGATGAGCTTTTTATTTGGGATGTACAAGGCAATGTTCATTTCAAAATTGGATTCCATTCAAATAAAAAAGCCAATAAAGAACAAATCGAAAAGTTGTTTATTGAACTTGAAACTGCTGCTAAAGGTATGCCTTTAACTTACGAATTTGTAGGTAAAGAAGAGTCAAAGTCTGATTGCATCATTTGGGAATGGAGCTATTATACATCTTAATGTTTATCCAAATAAAATCATTTGAACTACGTCATATTTTGGCTTAGCTACACCATAGTTTTGTGATTTACAAAAATGTAAATTCAAACTAATAATATGAAGCATTTACCTGATATTGAAGAGATTAATTATTTTATTGGCATTGTTAACTATCTGCCCTGGAAGCAAAATCCTTTATTTAAGTGTATAATTCTTAACGATTTTTTGACTTTGCAATGCTATATGAATAAGTATGAAAAAAAGCGTTGCAAAGGCGTGTTGTTGGTTTTGGAAGAAAGCATCGAAATCGAATTAACAAGTCAACTCGACTACTTTTACCTCAAAAATAAGATTGAAATTATATCTTTTGAAAGACTTTTGAAAGCCTCTTTTACAAGTTTTTGTATTAACCTAAACAAGGAATTGTACGCAAAGATTGATAAGCTTAAGAACAACATAAATGAAATGCCTTTGAAGCATAACTTCTTTTCGGAACGTGCTTATAAAGTAGGTTTGGAGGAAATGGAAAACTATTTTTATAGGTGGTACAAAGTAGACAATCAAATTGAGATATTAGGCAAAAAATTCTTGATAGAATATCCGATTGATTATATTAGTGAAAAGAGATAATTTTTAAAATCTTATACCTAAGCCATGTTTTGGCGTAGTAACCCTATATTTTTGACATATTATTCACATTTTAAATTCAAAATCTATGTTAAATTTTATTGCAACCCTTTGGGGCATCGTTACCCTTTTATTTGCTTTCGTTTGTTTGTTTCCTTTTCTAGGTTGGGGCAATTGGCTTGTTATACTATTTGCCATTGTGGTAATAATCATTAGCGCATTTTCAGACAAAAAGAATGGGATGTACTTAAATGTTGTTACTTTATTGTGAGCCTCTTTTAGATTGATAATTGGGGGTGGGATTATTTAGTGACAATAATTATTGGCAATTGTAAATCGATTGCCAATAATTTATATTTGGAAAATGAAAGAAGATAACTATGCACTAAATCAATCCCCTCATTTTTTTGAATATGAGTTTATTAGTATAGGTAAAAATGGAAGGGTTAAAAAATTGATTCAATTTACACCTACTGATGTTTATGGCATCTTTAATTAGGGTTTTGGAGACAAAAATGATGCTACAGGAGAAATAGTTGATATTACAGTAACTGATAATGGAGATAGCGAAAAAGTTCTTTCTACTGTGGCAAAGTCAATTATTCTATTCACAACAAAAAACCAATTTGCGGGAATTTTTGCCATTGGAAGTACAAAATCAAGAACCAGACTATACAGAATGGGAATTACTAAGTTTTGGAATGAAATTGATGAACAATTTACGGTATTAGGGCTTTATCAAGATAAGTGGCAACCATTCACAGCGAAAACAGACTATGATGCATTTTTAGTTTATAGAAAAATGAATGTCATTTAATTATATTTGTGTATCATGAAAAATAATGCAAATGCTAGAAATTTTTAAATAATAGAAGTTCAAATTGATGATTCATTGAGACAATATTCTGGTAAGGTACTTTTCCCTGAAAACTTGGCTAAAGCTAATGAAATTCTCAAAAAAACGGGTGTTCCGGCCATTAGGTATAAAAAAAGTTAGTTCATGGAAATAGCTCCGAGATTACTAACGACCTCGGAGCTATAAAAATAATAACATTTTACATTTTCTTGACATCCAAGTAAGCACTTGATGCACCATTATTTTTCTTCAGGTCAATGTTGTATTTCCGCATAAATGCATCAATCACTTCACGTCCTACATTGGTAGTCAATGGGTTGGAATAGGAAGATGCTACTTCCACACTCATTCCTTTTTCTAAACGAATGCCGTTGGCAAAGTGATTTTGTTTTACTGTAATTAAAAATAGAGCCATTGATTTTAGATTAAATTTGTTGCCTACTCTGCCTGCTTTTCGGCTTACGCTTTTGTTAGTTAGCTTGCAATGCGTTTAATTTTCTTTGGTAGCCTTCAATTTTCCATTTTGTTTCTTCCATTTCATCCATATAAAACAGATTGTTTAACTTAGTTTCAAGTTCAAAAGTCTCTTGTATTAAATTTTCAGTAAAACATATTCCGACAACATTGTCCTTGGTAATTAAGTGTATCATCATGTTGTTCTTAAGAAAAATAAAAATATCATCGTAAGTAAGAATATCAAAATCTATTTTATACAAATCGACATCACATTTATTAAATGAAAACCCATTGATTTGAGGTTTATTGTCTTCAAGTAACCATCGCAATGCCTTTGTTGTATTTATTTTTTCCATTCTAGTATGATTTGGCAAAACACCAAACAAATTAATATATAAGTCTCTTTGGAAAAATGACCTATGTCCAGAGATTTCTCTTATTATTTTATCTAGATCTTTTTCTTTTATCATGGTTTCAAAATTGTTTTCCACCGCAGAAAACAGGGAGTCTAAATTGTCTATATCTTTTTTCATTTTTAAAATAATTTAATGGTTTTGTTGCCTACTCTGTTAGCTTTTCGGCTTACGCTATTGTTAGCTAGCTAGCAATGCATTTAATTTTCTTTGGTAGCCTTCAATTTTCCATTTTGTTTCTTCCACTTCATCCATATAAAACAGATTGATTAACTTAGTTTCAAGTTCAAAAGCCTCTTGTTTTAAATTTTCAGTAAAATATATGGCAATTACTTTTTTGTTGACATCTAAGTACAGCATTAGGTTATTTTTAAGTAAAATAAAAAAGTCATCGTAAGTAAGAATATCAAACTCTATTTCATATAAATCTTTATCACATTTACTATATGAAAACCCTTTTATTTGAGATTTATATTCTTCAAATAACCATAGCAAAGCCTTGGTTGTGTTTAGTTTTTCCATTTTAGAATAATTTGGTAAAGTACCAAACAAAGCTAGATAAAGCTCTCTAGGACTGTATAATTGGCGTCCAGAGATTGTTTTTATTACATTATTTACCTCTTTTTCTTTTATCATGGTTTCAAAATTGTTTTCTACCGATGAAAACAAGGAATCTAAATTGTCTATATCTTTTTTCATTTTTAAAATAATTTAATGGTTTTGTTGCCTACTCTGCTAGCTTTTCGGCTTACGCTTTGTTTGATACAAAACTAAAGACCGACTAAGCCAAAGGGTGGCGTGGTTAAATAAAATTTTTGACCACTAAAAAAAAAGTAACTGAAGGTTGTAGATTTGGGAAACAACTAAAACTGTAAAGTTTAATTTGTATACAGTGGAGTCCGAAGGCAAAGTGCTTTAACTTAGGCTGTCAAGTTTGAAATCCTTTTTTTGAATAGAATTTAAAAAATCTCTAATTTAGCTTGTAGTTTTATGTTTCTCGTGAAAAATGAGAAAGTAGGAAAAATAGGGTTAAGGTTAGTATTAAAAGTTTTCTACTTATACTCACTTATAAATTTTTTTATATCCGATTTAATTGAATCGATTTCTTTTTTCACACTTGCTATAAGTTCTTTTCTATATTCTTTGTCATTTAGCTTGATTAAGTAATTGTTGTCACTATTTGATTTTAAAATTTCAAAATATTTGAATCCAAAATCATGTAAATTATTTCCTTTTTCTAAATTAAGAGATAATAGAAAGGAAGCTAAATCTGCCAGAGGTTCTATTTTGGCGTCTACATCTTTATCTGTATGGATTGAAAAATACGGTTTATCCTCATACGTATAAAATTCAATATAAAGTCTTATACTATATTCATTAAACCTACCTAATTCCATTTGATAAATATAATCCCTACAGTCAAATTCTGTTGAAAGCTCGTTTTTTAAAGCTTTAATACCTGTAACCAGCATTTTATAGTAGGTTTCTGCCAAAAGTTTGGACGAATCTGTATTTTCTAAAATTTGTTTTTCTATATCCATTGTTAGTTTATTGGTTCTATTTCCTGTTAAGTAATCTATCATTTCTTTATAATGTATCAAAAGAGCATTGATTTTTTGCAAATCCTGTTTATTGTTATATTCTATACATTTTTCTAACCACTCTATGATTTCAATTTTATATGAAATAATATGAAAGTGTTCATTTGCTTTAAGTTCATCATTTACATTTACTCCAGATTCGTTTATACTTGGGAATTCTATGCTTACTGTATTGGGTGGTTGTCCGAAAGGACTCAGATAAAGAATGATAGCCCTTTTTTTATAATTTTTTGCATAGTTATTATACCTAACTAATTGGCCAATTTGATCCTGAGCAAAAATTTTATTCTCAATAATAAGTACATTTTGGGTGTCATCTTCTAAATAAAGATCTATCCGTCCTCCTTGTAAATAATCATTAGATATAGGGCCGATTGATTTTTCAATTTCCAAAGTGCTTGTTTGGGTATTTAATGGAATTGTTTTTCCAACATTAAGAAATGCGTCTTGAATTACTTCAATAAAAAACTTTAAATAAACATCATTCTGCCCATGTGAATCTTTTGGATTTAATAAAGTGCCAATTATAGCGGAATGATGAATTTCATTTTGCTCGTTACCAAGAATCCAAAACAAATTGAAATTTGAGCCATTAGTGGCAGATTTTTCTTTATAATCTTTTTCTGCTTTTTGGATTTCTATTAATAATTTTTCTGTGTTCATGAGTCAACTTTTGTATAATATTATAAAATTTTATCACTATTATACACAATTTTACAATTCATACCAAGTAGAATTATAGGTGTGGTTATGTGATTAGTAATTCTTATTTTTTGGTTGGATTGAGTTAATTGTTTTCGATTATTTCACCATTAATTTTAAATCTCATAGGAGTACTTCTTTTTTGTTGGGCAAAATCCATTTCCTTTTGGTTATAAATGGCGGTAAGTAAAGTCGGCTCGTATATTGTGGATTAAAACCCCAATTAGTCAGACAAAGCTTGGGCTTTTGCTACTTCCAATTCTTTAAATTCATATTTGGCAATAAGCCTTCCTTTTCGCAACAAAGCACTATCTACTTTTATAATATCGATATTAAATGAACAAATAATTTGAATATTGAGGCAATCGTAAAGCAACCCGTCAGAGATATTGAGCAATGCAAAAACGGGTGAGTAACCATTGCTTTACCTATCAATCACGATATTTTCAGCATCTTCGATCACAAAACCAGAATTTGTATTATCAATCAATACAGTAATAAGATCAGGATTGGTGATGGAATTTGCCGTATTAGGAGGCAAAAAAATCACATCTTTTTTTAGCGTAGTAATCAGGTATCGTATGTAGGAGGTTTTACTAGTGCCAGGTTTGCCAGGTAGCAAAACTATTCCTTTGTCATTTTTCGTTGAAAGAGTAGTCTTTAGTATCTTTTCTATAATTTTCTAAAAACCATAAATTGGCTTTCTTACAATTAATAAATGATTACTGAATACAATTAGGGATGGTGTTAAAATAGGATGTATAGAGCGTACTCTCATTGTAATCCATATTTCTTTCCCAAAACACTTGAGAAATCCGCGGTTTTGGGGTTTTTTCATCAAAGTTGAAATTTTGATTTTGAATTGAGAAGAGATCAAATTCTTGAGGTTTCATATTTGTATCAGCGAAATGGAATACAAAACTAAGGACATGGTATGCCAAAATGTGTCGTAGGTATAATCTCTCTACAAATAAATCTGCACAGCATTCTGCACAATCTTATAATTCATAGTCTCCAAAAATTCAGGAGAATCTGTAACGGCTGCATTTACAAACTTTACCTTATTTTCCGAATGTATTCCGTATTCTGAATGTATATGTCCAAATATATGCAACTTGGGCTTTACCTTTATTACTTTGGCAAGCAGTTATTCGCATCCTACCCCATTGTCAATTATCCCAAAGGTGGGCCATGGTTTGTTAAAATATTGGTGTCTTCGGGAACACAACTCCAATTGACCGACTTAAACATGGCTTCAGTGACGATGATTTAACAGATTTAAAATCTGTTTGGTAGTTTTTAACCAAAAAAAATTAACGCTACGTTTAGAAAAATTAGTAGCTTAAAAGTGGTTTATAGCTTGTGATTTTGAAAGGATCGCAAACTCATATCAGCGTAAGTTTAAATAAAAATTGTACTTAATGGAAAAATGAAATCAATTTATGTCAAATTACAGTACTATCAAACATGAATAGGAAGTTACTTTACCTTCATTTTATTGGGGCTTTGCCGAGCATCAAAAACCCTAATAATATAAACCCTAGAACCATCTATTCTGTAAACAATTTTGTAATTACCTTCTATTATCCGCCTATACTGTTTTTTAAGATTTGTCAAATAGGGTTCTATCGATCCAGACAATGGGTTAATTTCAATTTGTTTTGTCTTAGTCAAAATAGAATTAATAATCGAATTCGCAACTTTCTCAGATACTTCGGTAAGAAAAAAATCAAATATCTCTTTTAAATCAAATTTTGCTTTCTCAGTCCAAAATACAACTACACTTTCTTCCATTGCAAAATTTCTCTTTCAAAATCTTTTTGGGTGGAAACCCTTCCTTCTCTAATATCCTTTTCTGCTTCTGACACTAGATTTTCGTAATCTAATTCAATATTTCGCTCAATCACTTGCACATCAGAAATGAAATCAAATTCTTTCAATATAGATAGAAAAACTTCCTGCTTCTCCTCTTTCACATGCATGAGTACGGTGTTCATTTTCAGTTGTTTTATTTGCAATATATAAATTTATCAAAACAGAAAGTATACTTATGTTTCGTTTCTACAAATAAATCTGCACAGCATTCTGCACAATCTGATAATTCATAGTCTCCAAAAAATCAGGAGAATCTGTGACGGCTGCATTTACAAACTTTACCTTGTTTTCCGAATGTATTCCGTATTTTGAATGTATATGTCCAAATAATGCAACTTGGGCTTTACCTTTATTACTTTGGCAAGCAGTTCTTCGCATCCTACCCCCTTATCAAGTATTCCAAAGGCGGGCCATGGGTTGTTAAAATATTGGTGTCCGATGGTATCTTGCTCCATGTTTTCTTTACTTCCTGTCCCCTACTTTTTGTTGAATACCATTCCTAAATAATAGGGAGTAACAGGCGAACCCCAAATTTTAATTCCTTCAATGATAATAGAGGAATTGCATAAACAATGCAGATTAGAAGTTTTAAGTTTACTCCGTTTTAAAAACTTAGCACGGCTTGGTGTTTCGAGGCATTGATCATGATTTCCAGCTATAAATATTCAGTATTTGAAAGGTTGATTTGCAAACCAATCCACAAAATCTTCTATTTCATCAATCATGCCAAAAGAGGCAACATCGCTTGCAAGAATGAGCAAATCGCCTTCAGACAATTTCAGGCCTCGGTGCACTCCATGCGTATCGGAAATGGCTATTATTTTGATAGCCGCAAATATTGATTTTGGCTACGCCATAAGTGACATTTTGGTTCATTGTGTCTAAATCGCTTATTTCGGGGTTAGAAAATTTTCTTAACATTTGTGGTGTAAAATAGCTATCAACAAGGCGGAATCGCTCCAAAAATCAACACGTTACAAAATTTTCTTAACATTAGTGGTAGAAATCCAGGCTCATCTCTTAGTTCTTCAAATCTTTGCTTGTTCGTTTGCACTCAAAGCCTTTTGATAGGAATAAAAATTTCAAAAACTTGGTTTTGACCTTTTATCTGACTGTAATTTGCATTTTCCAGTATCGAATAGCGCAGCCCGATGGCAGTTTTGAGGGCATTGAATATAGAAATGTCGAATATTAGCTCAGCCCCGAATGAATTAAGAGTTGTAGCGGTTTTGATATTTTCTGTGGTATTGGAAGAGGAATTAAAATACTGTCGAGTATCGGCCAGGCCAGCCACATCGTAAAACAAATTGCCCCGCACACGCAAAAAATAGAGTAAACCTGCAAATCCCCAATCTGGATATGCGATAGGAAAGTGATAGTTGATTCCAAGCCTATAAAACTCACCATTTCCTAGATATAAAGGATTGTAGCCTTTTGGGTAATAAAAATTGTTGGTAAACCGATAGTTATTGTCACTCCTATTGAAAATAAAGCCGCCCTCCAATACCAAATTGTGGTTTTGGTGGATGCCCTGAAAGGAAAACTCATAATCCACATTCACCTGCTTTACCGCCTTGTATGGAAGGCTTTGCTTAAAATTGGCAGATAAATATTGCCCAAAACCAGCATAAATATTTTGCAGAGCTTTACGCCTGGCATTGATGTAGGTTAATTCTGAGACAATATTTTGATTTATTTGATTATACCTGTTCGGATTGCCTCTGAATTGATAAGAATTGTTAGCCACTGCGTATTGATTGGAAATAGACAGCCGCGTAACATACAGCCCTTTTGAGAAATTCAAGGGCACTATTGCGGCAAAAAATCCACCAGTTTCGTTTAGGGTATATTGTGATCCATCTGCCTGTTTCAACGTCCGATCGTCATTTCGGTAGGCACCAAGTTGCAATATGGGAAAAAGCCCACCATAAGCCGCTGTTGCATTGTATGAAAATGCTTTTTCGTTGGTATTGTAAAGTACTTGTGCCGAGGTAGAAAAGTTGTTCAAAATATTGTCAGAGATAAATTGAATCCCGTAATTGGGTTGGGCAGCGGTAATGAGCCAACTGTGGAAATTGAAGAAATTTTTAAACTGCGGATATTTTTGCACCGCAAATGAATTGTTAGGCACTTTGTTCAATATCGCTCCCCCTTCTTCTTTCATGGCACCGAAATCAAACTTGGTTTGGTTTGACAAATTAACTATGCTAAACGGCCTAAAGCCAATGCTGTCAATATTTAGGGAATATAGTTTATTTCCCATTTTGGAAAACTGGCAAAAAACCAGTTTTTTCCCATCGGCACTCAAGCTCGGTTGATAATTGCCTATGGAGCGAGAAGTGATTTGGTATATCTGTTGATCGCCCGACTTTACGGCATATATATTGTCGATGCCAGAATAGGAAGCCTCGAAATAAATATAATCTTGGGCGGGAAAGCTAATGCCTATGGTATTGTTGGAATACGGAACTAAGATTTCGATAGCCCCAGTAGCTATTTGCTGGCTTATCAATGCCATTTCACCATTTTTATTTCTCACACCAGATATTATCGATTGGTTGTCGCTGCTGAATTTGGGGTAAGTGTGAAACAAATTTTCCGGATTTGGCAGTTCTGTAAAGGTATTACCTGTAGCAGCATCGCAAATTTTTAACGTATATACCTGATTTGCCGTTTGTTCTACGGCTACTATGAGCGTTGCATCTTGCGACAAAGCGGGCGAAAAATATTTGGATTTTGTGCTGAGCGTGGCCGTTTTCTCTGTTTTTAGGTCGAATATTTTCAGCACAGAATAGTCAAAATTTCCCCAACGCGCATTGTATCTAAGTTCGCTCCACACGATTTTTCCATTTTTATAATCGAAATAGTTGTCGGTGCTATAGCCTTGGGGTTTGAGCTTGGTTTCGTTTCCGTCTTTGTCGATTTTGGTGAAATAGGGTATTTGCTTGTAGCTCGTTTTTAATGTTACTATTTCATCGCTATTGATAAAATAAGGAAATTCATAGTTGGTAACCGTATTTCGTTTGGGCTTAGTATTTACACTTTTGGCTTTGGTTTGCCACAATGTGTCTAGCTCTTGATTCCATTTTTGTTGAAAAAAATTAAGTGTGTTGTTGTAAAATCGTTTTGAATTATCTATCCTGCGAGTCCTATTAAATATGGCTCTGGAAAATGGGTAAAATACATATTTGTAGGCTGTGGCATCTGCAAATACACCTTTCCAAAATTCATTACCATAAGTTTCTCTGCCATATACACACATCAGATAGCCCAAATTGTAATGATTAGGCACATAATCTTTAAGCGACCCGTTGCGGACTTTCATATAGGTATATTTTGTGCTCGTTAACCCAAGGCTTCTGAACGGATTAAAGAAAGAAGGCAGCCTGCCCCTACCCTGCTCCGAAAGGGCTGTCTCGGTTACCACTGCATCGCCCTCCCAAAACCAATTGGGTACAGACAAGCCGTTTGCGAACGCCCATCCATATTGGCCAGAAAATATAAAAGCAGCCAACGATGCTCCTCGCCTACCGTTTGCGAACTGCATTACATGCCTATACTCGTGAATGGCTAGCAAATCGAGCCATGGAATAGAACCTAAACTAGCACTTTCCTGTAGTGGATTGGTATAAAATTCAGATCTGAAAGGCGCCAGGGCTACGTACCCATTTGAAATAACGGTCTGATTTTGAAGGGTTATGTTAATTTTGTGTTTTGTATCGCCTATCGATTTGCGATTGTTGGCATCCAGATAGCCAACGGTATTGGCTACGCGTTGGGCTTGCCTCTCCAAACCTTTTGGAAATATCACCCTCACTTGATTGGTATCGATCATCTGCCACTTAAAAGAGCTCGGAAAACCACCAAATGACTGAGAAAATGCATGAAATTGAAGGCAAGAAAATGTAGTCAAGTGCAGTAGCTTGTTCTTTAAGGCTCCTGTAAAAATCGAAGTTCTTGACTTGAAATTCCCCTTTCCGGTTGCCCGTAGCGGAAATGACAATCGTAAATTGGCGAATGCAAAGAAACTCTTGGTATTTTGACTAGTCTGCTTGATTTGTTTGGCACAATACATAGGTGGCTAAAGTACCCAAAAAAGTAAATCGTTGAAATTAATTTGTTAGAAATAGTTGCGTAATAGGTACATTTTTCAGTTTTTATTAATCCAACTAGCAAGCCTGACCGCCAGCGCACGTTTTTTTAGCCGATCGGTTGCTCTTTTTCTATTCTGGCGGCAGCAAAATGCTACATGCGATCTGGTACTTGAATTCCGATCAAACCCATGGCCAATTTTAGAGTTTTAGCAATGGCGTATGAAAACGAAATTCTAAACTGCAGAGCCTCTTTGTTTGCTTCTTGAAATATGGAAACCTCGGCATAAAAACTGTTGTACAGCTTTGCCAATTCATATACATACTGCGAAATAATGGCCGGGGAATACTCATCGGCTGCTTGTTTGAGTATTTTTTCAAATTCCAGTAGATGCACCAAAGCTTCCCTTTCTGTTTTTTGCAGCGTGTAATCCACCACGTGCAAAGTTGCTGCTGCAATACCTAAATCATTTCCTTTTCTCAAAATAGCTCCTATTCGAGCATAAGTGTATTGAATAAACGGCCCAGTATGCCCATGAAAATCAATAGATTCTGCAGGGTTGAAAAGCATTCTTTTCTTGGGGTCCACTTTTATGAGAAAATATTTTAGGGCACCTAAGCCTACATTATGATACAATGTCTTTGCTTGCACTTCAGTAAAACCATCAATTTTACCCAATTCCTTAGTCATTTGTTCTGCAGTATCTATCATCTCCTGCACCAAATCGTCTGCATCTACTACCGTTCCTTCCCTCGATTTCATTTTCCCGGAAGGCAAATCTACCATGCCATACGATAGGTGGTAGAGGCCATCGGCATATAACCTTCCCATTTTTTTCATAATGAGCTTCAACACCACAAAATGATAATCTTGCTCATTTCCTACCACATATACCGATTTGCCCATCAAAAAATCCCTATATTTCAAGTCGGCTGTTCCCAGATCTTGTGTAATGTAAACAGAAGTACCGTCAGCCCGAAGCACAAGTTTTTCGTCAAGGCCATCGGCTGTCAAATCTATCCACACAGAACCATCAGGTTTTTTGAAGAAAACTCCTTTGGCTAAGCCTTCGTCAACTACCTCTTTGCCAAGTAAATAGGTATCTGATTCATAATAATATTTATCGAACGACACCCCTATTTTCGCATAAGTTTCTGCAAAGCCTGCATATACCCAGCCATTCATCAATTTCCATAAGCTCACTGTTTCTTCATCGCCCTGTTCCCACTTGAGCAGCATTTCCTGCACCGATAGCAGCAAAGGGTTTTTCTTTTCAATATCTGTATCGCTCCATCCTTCAGCGGCCAATTGTGCTGCTTTGGCCTTCAGTTGTCTGTCAAATTCTACATAATATTTACCTACCAATTTATCGCCTTTCAATCCGCTACTTCCAGGTGTTTCGCCATTGCCGTACTGCTGGTACGCAAACATCGATTTGCAAATGTGAATGCCTCTGTCGTTAATCAGATTGGCTTTGATCACTTTGTAGCCATTTGCCATTAATATTTCGGCCATCGACTCTCCTAAAAAATTATTACGCAAATGCCCCAAATGCAGTGGTTTATTGGTATTTGGCGATGAAAATTCCACCATCACAGTTTGCCCATTGGGTGGTAAGCTTCCAAAATTATCGGTCAACACACTGTTACCTAGAAATGATATTAGGTATTTATCTTCCAAAACAATATTTAAAAAGCCCTTTACTACATTAAAATTCAATACTTCTTTGCAATTTTCGATCAAAAAATCACCAATGGCTTTTCCTATTTCATCAGGCGATCTCCCTAACGATTTTACAAAAGGAAAAGTGGTGAATGTGTGGGAACCTTCAAACTCCTTTCGGGTGGGCAAGAGCTTTACTTCTTCATTTGCAATATTAAGATTATACAACTGACGCATTGCCAATGCTATGGTTTCTTGCAAAATGCCTTGTATATTCATGTTAAAAGCTAAAAAGTAGATAATATACAAATGTACAAATAGGATCGAGAAAAAACTTGAGTAATTACGCTCCTATTCAAACCACAAAACAATAAATTATCATAAAATAACTGCTATTAACATACATTTAAAGCTAATTAACTTAGAAATCTACTATTTTTATAAACAGCATGTCGGAAAAGTAGCTTACTGCTATTAAAATCAGTGTTTGTAGTATTTCATCAAATTTTATGCCAGTGACAAACTATTTAGTAGAGGAAAAGAGCGAAAAGCGATTGGAAGACGCGTTATCAACAATTAGAGGACTTGAGAGAGAGAACAAGGAATTGAGAACCATTATCAATGCTGAAAAGGTGGCTACCCAATCGCTGATAAATGCCATTCCTGATACAATACTCGTACTGAGCAAAAATGGCACCTATATTGATATTCTCTGCGGTGATGAAGCCATACTAATAAAGCCTGTAAATGAACTTTTAGGCAAAAATATAGCCGATTTTTTAGACCAGACCGTGACCAAGGCCTGCCTCAACGTGATTCGTGATGCATTAAATGACAACGAGCTCAAACATTTGCAATATGAATTGGAAATAAACGGGAAGCAAAAATTTTTTGAGGCCAGGATAACGCCAGTTTACTACAATCAAGTGCTATTTATAATTCGAGACATTTCAGATGGAATGCACCGAAAGCAAGAAATTCAAGATAAAGAAGACTGGTTTAGTACGATATTCAATGTGTCGCGCGATGGTATGGCTGTAGAAAAAAACGAAAAAATTGTGTATGCCAACGATGCCTTTTTGGAATTATATGGGTATTCCGACCGCAAGGAGTTGCTTGGAAACAATATTTCTTGCATTCAAGCGGCAGAAACAGATGCAATGATGAGGGAATTTGGCGAAAGGCGACTTAAAGGCGAACCTGTGCCTGGTGTTTACGAAGCCAAAGGCAAGTGCAAAGATGGCTCTGAAATCGACATAGAAATTACGGCCTCAGTATTTGAAGTGAATGGAGAGAAGTATATTATAGATGTGAACCGAAATATTTCGGAAAGAAAGAATTTTGAACGCAAGTTAAAAGAGCAAAATGAAGACCTGCAAAAGATAAATTCAGAGCTTGACCGATTTGTGTACAGTGCTTCACACGATTTGCGGGCACCATTAAGGTCGATGTTGGGTTTGATACAGCTTTTTAGAATTGATGCTGAAGAGGAAAAAAAAGAGCAATACTTGATACGAATGGAAAAAAGCATCAACAATCTCGACAAGTTCGTGCAGGATATCATCAATTACTCCAGAAATTCAAGATTAGACTTAGAGATAGTAGACGTAAACCTGTTTGACTTAATAAACGACATACTGGAATACATCAAGTACGAAAACCCCAAAACCATTCCTGTCTATGCCAATTATGCTTCAGATTTGGTATTGAAAACGGATCAAAACAGGCTTTCGATCGTACTCTCAAACCTCATTTCTAATGCGCTACGGTATTACAATTCAGAAATTGAAAATGCGTTTGTCCGCATCACCGCACATGAAACAGATTGCGAATTCATTGTAAGCATT
>Ga0163144_10011038_pt1 | contig 19159 bp, 22 predicted proteins | sample OliLak19BULKMAT1_FD_123175 | JGI IMG/M metagenome (GOLD analysis project Ga0163144, IMG submission 123175) | Freshwater microbial mat bacterial communities from Lake Vanda, McMurdo Dry Valleys, Antarctica - Oligotrophic Lake LV.19.BULKMAT1 | ecosystem: Environmental > Aquatic > Freshwater >... | reverse complement strand
GGTCGGCGACATTAATCAACGTTCCCCGCCAGACCGGGAACCGCATAATATATCCCCAACGCGCATGCTACGTATGGCGCAGGCCCTCTGCTTCGCCGCGTGAACGTACAAAGTCGAGCTAAGGTGCAACGATCTCGAAGCTCCGGCTTGAGGCGTTTCGCCAATGGAGTTCGCCGTGCTTGATGGCAAACCATGCGCCGTGGAGTTCGAGCAAGCCTGCGTTGACCGCTTCGGCGACCCAGGGAAAGCTCATCGAGTTTTCGAGCGAGGTCTCAATACCCTCCAGCTCGAGGGCGAGTTGCGGGTTGACCGTGCCGAATCCAGCAGCTTCACCCAAGGCGCGACGAACTCGCCGATCAGCGCGTCCTCGGTTTTCGTGAGCGAGGCGGTGACCCCGCCGCAGCCGCCATGGCCCATGACCACGATGTGGCGAATGTTCAGCACATTGACCGCAAACTCAAGGGCCGCGGAAACGCCGTGCAGGCCGCCGTCCGGTTTGTAGGGCGGGACAAGGTTTGCGACGTTCCGGACAACGAACATCTGGCCGGGAGCGGCAGCGAAGATGTCGGAAGGTTCGGCCCGGCTGTCCGCGCACGCTATCAGCATGACATCCGGGTCCTGCCCTTCGCCGAGCTCCCGGTAGAGCTGGGCCTGCCGGGAATAAACCCCTGCACGGAACCGGCGGTAGCCGGCAATCAGATCGTCCACCGTCTTCATGTCCGCTCCTGCATAATTTCGGGGAAGGTGGCGGGATAAGCATTTCTTGTGCACTCGCAAGCGATTTCGAAACGAATCGCATCTAGAACGGAACGATCTGTTTCGCCCCGCTGCCGATTTCGGTTATTGAAGCGAGAGCCATAAGGACCTCAAGTATGGATACGCCGACCGACATGCCGAATGCCACCCCCGCCGCAGGCGGCGCAAGTGCCAAATCCCGCAAGGGGCCAACGCGCAGCGAAGTGTCGAAATCGGCCATCCTGGAGGCCGCTCGCGAGGAGATGGCCGAAAACGGGTGGCGGGGCTTCAGCGTCGATTCGGTGGCCAAGCGCGCCAGCGCCTCGAAACAGACGATCTATCGCTGGTGGCCGTCGATTGGCGCGATGTGCGTGGATGCGGCGCTGGCGCTGATTCCGGACGCGCCGGAAGGCGGACGCGACCCGCAGGAGCGCATCACGGCGCTGATCATTCCGCTGGAGGCGGCTGCCCGGACCGGCCAGGGCCATGCCGTGCTGCGCGTGGCCCTGTTGGCAGCGGCTGATGACAAGGAGGCTGGCGAAGTCTGGCGCGCCTGGGTGGGCCGCGACATCCGCCAGCCGCTGCGGATGCTGCTGGCCGAACTGGCCGCAAAACGCGTGATCCGGCGCGATTTCGAACTGGACGACGTGATCGAGCAGCTGCTTGGGCCGATCTTCCACCGGCTGACGATCATGCGCGCGCCGGTCAAGGAAGGCTTCTGCGCCGACCAGTCAGCGGCGTTCCTGCGTACATACGGGGCGTTTTAGGGCCCTGCCCGGAACTCTCCGCCCGCGGCGGTTGAAGTATGGTCTACCTCGACCGCCGCCAGACCATCAGCGGGTCGAAGGCGCCGGTTTCGGCGGCTTTCTGGAGCTGGGCGATCTGGTCGGAGACCGCGTTGGTCGCCGGTTTGGCCGAGGTGGCGCGGTAGAGCGCTTCGTCGAGGCGGCAGATCTGCTCATACAGGGCTTCGGTGCGCCCGACGAGTTCCAGGAAGCGCGGCGGCAGGCCACTGCCCTGCTGAGCCACGGGGTCCAGTGGCGGCTCGTCCCGGCGAATGCGGTACTTGCGGGAATTTGCGTCTTCGCGGCGCATTTCGCCGTCGCGCACGGCCTTCTGCATCACCAGCCAGGACGCGGCCTGCATCAGGCGCGTCGTCAGTTCCATGCTCCAGGCCGAGTAGGTGAGGCTTGCTTCGCGCGGCAGCGTTTTCGATTGATCGCGGCCGGGGCCGTCCAGATAAGAGGCGGTTTCCTCGACCAGCGCCATGCCGCGGGTAAACACCGTGTCGAACAGCTTCCCGCCCGTGAAGGCCTCAGGCGACCCTGAGGGCCCAACCGGATCACGCTCTGCCATGCACCCACTCCGCTCTCCGCGTCCGAACCTCCAGCTTTAGAGGCCAGCCCTTTCGCGAGACTTAACTCCCGCCCCCAAAAAGCGCATCGGCAGCGCGCTTCTGGGCCTTCTTCTTTTCGATCTCGGTCTCGCAGGCTGCAATCTCGGACTGCAAACGCGCGATGCGCACCTCGAGTTCCGCCACCGACATCTGGTCGATCGCCTGGGCGCGCTTCACCAGCACCGGTTCTTCATCTGGCATGGCCATGGGAGGCTCCCGTTCAATGGTTTCAGAAAAGCAGAAAGACGGGCTAGAAGCGACTCCGAATCCCTCTCCTGCCCCCTGATGAAAGGCGCCGACATGACCGCCACGATGCACGCCGCCTTCGCCCCTGCCGGCCAGAAACTGGTGATGACCGAAATGCCCCGGACGGAGCCCGGGCCGGGAGAAGTGCAGATCGCCGTGGCGGCGGCCGGCCTCAACCGGGCGGACCTGGCGCAGAAGGCCGGCGCCTATCCGCCGCCGCCGGGCGCCTCGCCGATCCTGGGCCTAGAGATATCCGGCATCGTGTCGGCGGTGGGGCCCGGGACACAGCGCTACAAGGTGGGAGACCGGGTGGCGGCGCTGCTCGCAGGCGGCGGGTATGCGAGCCATGTCTGTGCCGACGAGGGCTCGGTCCTGCCGGTCCCGTCCGGGTTCGACTTGGCGCTGGCCTGCTGTTTTCCGGAAGCGCTGTTTACCGTCTGGGCAAACGTGTTTGACCGCGCGGGGCTGAAGCCGGGCGAGACTTTCCTGTGCCACGGCGCGACCAGCGGCATCGGGGTGATGGCGCTGCAAATGGCGAAGGTCTGGGGGGCGCCGAAGATTTTCGGCACCGCAGGCTCGGGAGAGAAGTGCGCGCTGGCCCGCGAGCTGGGCGCGACACGCGCGATCAATTACCGCGAGGAGGCATTCGAGGAGATCGTTAAGGCCGAGGGCGGCGCCGATGTGACGCTCGACATGGTGGGCGGCGAATACATCCAGAAGAACATCTCGGCGGCGAAGCTGGACGGGCGGATCATCAACATCGCCTATCAGGACGGCTTTGCGGCGAGCGTGAACTTCGCGCCGGTACTGATGAAGCGGCTGTCTCTGATGGCGACGACGCTGCGGGCGCGGCCCCTCCCGGAGAAGCGGCGCATCCGCGACGCGGTGGAGCGGGATTTCTGGCCGCATGTTCTGTCCGGGCGGATCCGCCCGGTGCTGGATGGAACGTTTCCGCTGGCCGAAGCGGAAGCAGCGCTGGCCCGCATGAGTCAGGGCGGGCATTCGGGCAAAATCCTCCTGAAGCCCTGATTTTGCCGGGACTCCAGAGCCTCTCTTTCCACCGGCGGGCTTCTGGCGTATAAAGCTCCTCAAGGTACACAGTCGTCCTGCACCCCAACCGCCCGGCACTCCAAGTGCCGGGCGGCTGCATTTCAGGCGGCAAACATGAGTTCAGGAGATTTCCCATGACCGATGTTCTGATGCCCCGCGCCACCGCGGTCTGGCTGCTAGACAACACGACGCTGACTTTCGCCCAGATCGCGAAATTCTGCGGCCTGCATCATCTTGAAGTGAAGGGCATCGCGGACGGCGATGTCGCCGAGAACATGCGCGGCGTAGACCCGATCGCCGGCGGCATTCTCTCGCGCGAGGAGATTGCGCTGGGCGAACAGGACGCGGGCCGTGACCTCCAGGTCGAGCAATCGCGCATCGACCATATCCCGCAACCGAAGCGCAAGGGCAGCCGCTACACGCCGGTCATCCGCCGCGCCGACAAGCCGGACGCCGTGGCCTGGTTCATCCGCCACCACCCGGAAGTGCCGGACGCGCAGATCATCAAGCTGATCGGCACCACGAAGGCGACGATCAACAACGTGCGCGACAAGTCCCACTGGAACGCGACCAATATCAAACCGGTGGACCCGGTGACGCTGGGCCTGTGCAGCCAGATCGAACTCGACGAAGTGATCGCGAAGGCCGCTGACAAGCGCCGCAAGATGGACGCCGAGAAAGCCGCGCGCGCGGAAGGCCCGGGCCTTGCACCTGCCCAGGATACGCCCGCGCCGTTCGTGCCGGAACCGGAAGAGGATCGCCGCAAGACATTCTCGGCCGATGACGTGTTCCGCGATTTCGAATGAGACCCCTCAGGCGGCCGGTCAGTCCGTCCGCCTGAGGAAGACATAAAAGGCCCCTGCCCCGCCATGCTTGGGGTGCGACTCGGCATAGCCAGAGACGAGGCGGCGCGCCCCTGGGGATTCAAGCCAGAGCAGGAAATTGCGGCGCAGAACGCCCTGGCCTTCCTTGCCCTTGCCGGTGATGACGAGTACGCAGCGCACACCTTCCGTCTGCTGATGTTCGAGAAACGCGGGCAGCGCGCGCGAGGCACTGGCCTGCGTGTGGCCGTGCAGATCAAACCGCGCGGCGATGGAGAGATTGCCGCGCCGGACCTTCTTCTCTCCGCCGCGTTCGGCCGGCGGCGCGGGCGTTTTCGGCGCTTCGGGTTTCTGGGACTTTGGTGCAGTCTTGGGAGCGGGCGCGTCCATTTCCGCGTGGCCGGATTCCAGCGCAGCTGACAATTCCTCTAAGTCGGCGGCGCGCTTGCCGATGGGTTTGACCGTCGCGGCGACGCAGGCCCAGGCGCGGGCTTCTTCGGGCGACAGGTTGCGGCGAGTCATCAGCCGGGCTGGCCGGGGCCGGAGACACTGGCGACGAGGCCCGCTTCGAACATCCGTTCGGCGACCGTGCGCGGCAGCAGGACCCAGAGGCGTCCTTTGGCGTTCATCGTACCGGCGCGGTTGCCGGCATCGACACCGGTGCCGAAATAGATGTCGCCCCGGACCGGCCCCTTGATGGCGCCACCCGTATCCTGCGCGACCAGCAGGCCGGACCATTCGCCGCCAAGGCCCGGCGCTGTGGTCTGCACGAACATCGGGACGCCAAGCGCATGGAATTCGGGATCCACCGCCATCGAACCGAGCGGGGTGAGCGCCACATTGTGGGCGCCGTTCGGGCCAAGGCCGGGATCGCCTTCCGGCAAGGACTGGAAGAAGACAAAGCGAGGGTTGATGTTCATCGCCTCGCGCACTTCGGCGTCACTGGACCGGTCCATCCAGCCGCGGATTCCCTGCATTGAACCTTCGCCGCGCGTGATCCGGCCAGACTGGATCAGCCAGTTGGCGACAGACTTGAAGGGCTGACCATTATGCGCGGCGTAGGCGGCGCGCAGCGTCGTGCCGTCCGGAAAGGTCAGCCGGCCGGAGCCCTGGACCTGGAGGAAGAAAACATCCGCCGGATGCGCGTAGGCGATCGCCGCGCCGCCGCGCGCGGCGATGTCGGCGCGCGCCGGGTAGGGCCGGGTTGATCCATCGGGCATCTTCTGGAGGGGGCTGTCGCCGTTGGCCACGAAATCGGATGGCACCGCCAGGACAGGTTCGGTGAACACGCCTTCCGGCGCCCGCCGGGCTTCGTAGCGCGGCTCGAAATAGCCGGTGAACTTGTCCTTGCCTTCCCGGTCGATGATTTCGAGCGGCACGAACTGTGTTTCGAAGATCTTGCGGGCCGACGCATCGTCACGAGCGGATTCAACCGCAGCGCAGACGGGTTGCCAGTCGCCTGCGGTGCCGGCCCAGGGCGCACTGCGCGACAGGGCAGCGTCGAAGGCGCGGCGGGCAAATCGGTCGCAGGTCCGGCGGAAAGCCTCGAGAGGCGCTGCAAGTGGCGCCGCGCCCCAGCCGGGAAGTTCGCGGTAGGTGGCGGGATTTGCGGAGGGTGGCGAGCCGGAAATTCCGGCCCCGCCGGTTGCGGGGCGCTGCTCGATCGGCGCAGACGCAGGCGCAGTCTGGCAGGCCGACAGGATCAGGGCGAGCGGGATGAGGAAGCTGAAATATCGCATGCAACCGGATATGCCGCGAAAGGGCACGGCCTGTCACCCGGCGATTCACCTTTCAAGAGAGTCAGCCGGCGACATCCACGTCATCGAGCAGCCAGTTCGGGTCCGTCGAGGCCACTTCGCGCTTGAACGTCCAGATTTCCTTGGCTGTACGCGTGACTTCCCCGTCACCCAGTTCGGCTTCGTAGCGCACCGAGACCCGGGCAATCCCGGATTCAAGGTCTGCCCGGTCGATCTCTGCGCGTTTGATGCGAAGGAGCTCAAACGCCCGGCCGCTGGAAGATTCGCGTGCGGCAATGGCCGCGTCCCAGGCTTCGTAGACATCATCGTCCAGCAAGGGGCGAAGGGCTGCGCGGTCGCCGCGGGCATAGGCGCCGACGATCATCGTGTAGGCAGCCTTGGCGCCGCGCAGGAACTCCTCCGCAGAAAAGGAGCTGTCGACATTGTAGATTTCTTCGAGCCCGCCGGCCGCCGGGCCGGTGAAGACCGGACGCTCGGGTTCGGAGCGACGCGGCGAAGGGGCTTGCGCCTCGGGCGCGCCGCCGCGCTGTTCCGGTGAAGGCGCAGGGCGCTGAATCGGGCGCTCGTCCCCTCCCCGGCCGAGGGCCACATAGAGACGCCACAGCACGAACAGCGCCACGGCAGCCAGGATGAGGACTTCGATGACGGGGTTCGACATTTTGGGGGCGGGATCCTCGATCTATTCACAGGGTAAGGCTTAGATAGTGCAGGGTGTACGGACGTGCCAGCCTTTGCGTTGCGCGGCCAAGGGGCGCATGGTAGGCGCCAGGTCCGGCAGACATCCGGAATGTAGAGGACAGATAATGACAGATACCAGCGCCCCCGCAAACCCCAACCCTGGCAGCGCGCCACAGCCTGCGCCCGCGTTGCGGGTTCTTGGCCAGTACGTGAAGGATCTGTCATTCGAGAATCCGGGCCATGCGGCGGTCCAGACCCAGCCGAACATCGATCTCGGGATCGACGTGGGCGCCGCGCCGCATGTCGACGGCAACGGTCTGTTTGAGGTCTCCCTCAAACTGTCGGCCAAGGCGCTTTCCGGGGAAACGACGCTGTTCATCACCGAACTCGACTATGCGGGCCTGTTCCAGCTGTCGAACGTCACCGAGAAGCAGATCGAGCCGATGCTGCTGATCGAATGCCCCCGTCTCCTGTTCCCGTTTGCCCGCCGGATCATCGCCGAGATCACCCGCGAAGGTGGCTTCCCGCCCCTGCTGATCGATCCGGTTGATTTCGTACAGCTTTACCAAGCGCAGTACCGCAAGGCGGCTGAGCGGGCGGGCGAGACGCCGGCCTGATCCCTAGTGGATCATTTTCCAGAGCGCACCGGCGCCGAGCTTTTCGACAAGCGCGGCATGGGAGGCGAGTTCTTGGTCGGTCGCCGACGAGACGAGCGGCTTAGGCCGCTGGAGCGCGGGTGGGCGCACCCGGCCGCCCTCCAGGTCATTGGCCGCATCGAAGCTGAACGCGCGGGCCCGCCCGCCGAGGAGTTCGAGATAGACGCTGGCGAGGAGCTGGCTGTCGAGCAGCGCGCCGTGGAAGGTGCGGCTTTCGAGCGAGATGTCGAAACGTTTGCAGAGCGCGTCCAGGCTAGCCGGGGCGCCGGGGAAGCGTTTGCGCGCCATTGCGACCGTGTCGATCCAGCGCTCGTCCGGAATCGCATTGCGGCCGCAGCGGGCAAGTTCGGCATTGAGAAAGCCCCGGTCGAACGCCGCATTGTGGGCGACAAGGGTGGCATCCCCCAGAAAGCTGAGGAAGGCATCGACGATATCCGGATGCTCGAAGGGCAGCTTGTCCTTCAGATCGGCATCGGTGATGCCGGTGATGCGGATCGTGGCTTCGGAGACCGGGCGGCCGGGATTGATCAGGCGGCGGAAGGTGCGCCCGGTCGGGATGTGGTTCATCAGCTCGACCGCGCCGATCTCGATCACGCGCTCCCCGTCGGCCGGCTTGAGGCCGGTGGTTTCGGTATCGAAGGCGATCTCGCGGATCCGGGCGGTCATACGTCTCTCTCGGCAGCGAGGCGAATCATCAGGGCGACTATGGCGCGAACCTGGTCGCGGGCAAAATCGAAGCCATGCGCGGACGAGAGGATGAAATCTGCGCGCGCACGCTTGTCGCCGTCCGGCAGCTGGCGGGCGAGGATCGCTTCGAAGGCTTCCGGTGTCATGCCGGGCCGGGCGAGGACACGCTCGCGCTGAACCTCCGGAGGAGCGGTCACCACCAGCGTGAAATCGCAGTGACGGTCGCCGCCTGTCTCAAACAGGAGCGGGATGTCGATGACGGCGAAAGGCGCGCCGTCCGCGAGGGCGGCCTGCCGGAAATCGAGCTGGGCCGAGCCCGCCATCGGATGCACGATGCCTTCCAGCCGTTTCATCGCGTCCGGATTGTCGAGCGCACGGGTGCGCAGGCGCGTTCGATCAACCGCGCCTCCGTCGGTGACACCCGGGAAGGCCGCCTCGATGGGGGCGACGGCAGCGCCGCCTTTCGCATAGAGGGCGTGGACAGCCGCGTCGGCGTCATAGACCGGCACGCCTTCCTCGCGAAAAAGCGTCGCGGTGGCGGATTTTCCCATGCCAATGGAACCCGTCAGGCCAAGGGTGATCATTCAAGAGCCTCCAGAAGGGAGCGGGCTCTGGCGTGGGCGGCGGCGAGATCGGGCGCCGCACCGAACCAGAGCTCGAAACTGAGCGAGGCCTGCGCGACGAGCATGCCTAGCCCGTCCAGCGCGCGCCAGCCCTTGAGGCGCGCCTGGGCGAGTGTGGCGGCGGCGGCCTTGCCGTAGCTGATGTCATAGAAGATGCCGCCGGCCGATTGCGGCAAATGCAGCGCAGCCCCGGTATGGCCGAGGCTTAGCGTGTTGATGACGACGCTGGCGCGGGGAAGCTGGGCAAGGCCGTCACCCAGCGACAGGATGCGGGCGGCGGGCGCCAGGTCCAGCGCGAGGGCCTCGGCGCGGTCAATCGTCCGGTTGCAGAGGGTAAGGCGTGCACCGCGGCGGGTCACGACATCGGCTACGGCCCGGGCAGACCCCCCTGCTCCAAGCAGGAAGACTTCTCGGCCATCGACGTTGATATCGCCGTAATCGAGTGTCAGAGCGAAGCCAGCGGCATCGGTGTTTTCGGCATGCCACTGGCCTTCCGGGGTTCGCACCAGTGTGTTTGCGGCGCCGAGACGGCGGGCCGTATCGCTGGCGGTGGAAGCCATCCGCAATACGCTTTCCTTGTGCGGCAGCGTGACATTGAGCCCGATGGCTTCGTGTGCGAGCAGCGAGACCAGCGAGGTCGCGAGCTCGTCCGCCTTCACCTCCAGCGCGGCATAAACGGCATCTATGCCGTTCTGGCGCAGCCAGTGGTTGTGGATATAGGGGGAAAGAGAATGGGCGACCGGGTCGCCGATGACGCCGAGCAGCCTGGTCATTGCGGCAAAACCCCCCGGGTACGGAGATAGTCCAGAAGCGGCAGAAGCGGCAGGCCGAGGATCGAGAAATAATCACCCTCGATCCGGGCGAACAATTGCGCGCCGAGGCCCTCCAGCTGGTAGGCGCCAACAGTCGTCAGGAGTTCGCCGCTGCACTGGTCGACATAGCTGTCGATAAATTCCGGCGACAAGGGGCGCATGGTCAGCTTTGGCCGTGCGAGATGGCGCCAGACGGAGCGTCCATCCTCGCAGACGACGATCGCGGTTTCGAGCGTGTGGGATTTTCCGGAAAGCCGGATGAGGTGGTCTCTTGCTTCAGCCAGATCACGCGGTTTGTCGAAGGCTTGCTCGCCAAGGGCCAGCATCTGGTCGCCGCCGATGACCAGACCCGGCCGGGACTGCGATACGCGGAGGGCTTTCATTTCGGCGAGCTGCATAGCCTGGTCACGAACGGGAACGCCGTCCGCACGCATCGCGGTGCGGTAGGATTCTTCGTCCACATTTGGCGGAACGGCTTCGGCGCGAACGCCTGCGGCGGCCAGCAAGGCGCGGCGGCTGGCGCTGCCGGAGGCGAGGGTGACAGCGAGGCTCACGGGTGGTCGCGCCGTTCGTGGAGAAGGTTCAGGATCGCGGCGGCCGTTTCTTCAACCGACCTGCGGGAGACATCGATGGTCTTCCACTCGTTGCGCTGGAAAAGACGATTCGCCTGCGTAATTTCCTCGCGCACAGCTTCTTCGTCGGCGTAATCGCCGGCATCATCCTGGTTGAGCGAAATCAGGCGCTGGCGCCGGATCTGCACGAGACGCTCAGCAGAAATCTTCAGGCCGACGACCAGCGGGCCATTGTCTCCCATCTTCTCGAGAAAGTTGGGAAGCGGGGCGCCCGGGACCAGGGGAATGTTGCCGGCCCGGATCTTGCGGTTTGCGAGATAGACGCAGGTCGGCGTCTTCGACGTGCGGCTGACACCCAGAAGGATGACGTCCGCGCCGATCAGGCTTTCCATGTTCTGGCCGTCATCATGAGCGAGGGTGAAGTTTATCGCTTCCATCCGCTCGAAATAGTCTTCGTCCATGGCGTGCTGGCCTGCGACGCGGTTGTTGGCGGCAACGCCGAGATGGCGGCTGAGCATCGCGATCGAGGGATCCAGCACGGGCAGCGTCGGAATGCTCCGCTCACGGCAGAAGGATTCGAGCCGGGCACGCAAGCCGGAATCCGAAATGGTGTACCAGACGACGCCGGGAGCCGCTTCGATCTCGCGGGTGACCCGTTCAAGCTGGCGTTCGGAGCGCACGAGGTAGTAATTGTGCTCCAGAGGCTGGATGTTTTCAAACTGGGCGCAGGCAGCGCGCTGAACGGCATTCAGCGTCTCGCCGGTCGAGTCCGAGACGAGGTGGACATTGAAGTAAATGGCGGGCCGGTTGGGGCGTGTCATGTGCCTGTCTTGCCGGGGCTTCCTTCTTTGCACAAGGGTTGTGACTCGCTTGTGGAAACCGCCGCACCCCAACAGGGACTCACACGCTTTCCACAGCTGGGAGAATTCGGCTCCGCTGTGGTCCCCGGATGTTCCGCGCTGTGATTCCCCCGCAGCCTTCAACCTTGCGTTAACCTTTGAGACTCGCCGGGTTTCTGCTCGATTAGCAGGCGAGTGCCGCATGTGACTCGCTTGTGGATTCTGGTGGACAAAGCCGTTGAAACGAGGCTCTCCAACCTATCTGCAGCATCATAAGTATAAGCGCCCTGACGGGCTCGTTTGAAATGGGATGGAAAGGGGACAGCTGATGACGGCAACCACCGGGAAAAAGTTTCTGGATGTGCTTTCAGGAGAGGCCGTATCCCCTCCCCCGGTCTGGATGATGCGCCAGGCAGGCAGGCATCTGCCGGAATATCTCGAAACTCGTTCGCGCGCCCGCGACTTTCTGGATTTCTGCTACACGCCGTCTCTGGCGGCGGAGGCAACGCTTCAGCCGGTTCGCCGGTATGGAATGGATGCCGCGATCCTGTTTGCCGATATCCTGCTGATCCTCGATGCGATGGGCCTTGGTGTCACATTCGAGAAGGGCGAGGGCCCGCTGGTCGAAGTGATCAACGGCCCGTCAGACCTCGAACGTGTCAAACCAAAGGCGGCGGCCGATAAGCTCTCGCCGGTTTATGAGACGGTTTCGCGGGTCAAGGCCGCGCTCCCGCCATCCTCCGCGCTGATCGGCTTCGCCGGGTCGCCGTGGACTGTGACGCTTTATGCGGTTGAGGGACGTGGCAAGACGGACAAGTCCATGGCCTGGCGCTGGGCACATGGGCGGCAGGCAGATCTGGCGGCGGCAATGGATCTCGTGGGCGAGGCCACCGCGCATTACCTTGCCCGGCAAGTCGAGGCGGGCGCTGATGCGCTGATGCTCTTCGACAGCTGGGCCGAAGGCTTGCCGGACAATATCTTCGAGGAAGTCATCATCGCGCCGACCCGGAAACTGGTTACCCGGCTGAGGGGAATGGGCGTTACGGTGCCGATCATCGGTTTCCCGCGCGGCGCCGGCGTCATGATGCCGGACTATGTGGCGGCGACCGGCGTGACCGGCGTCGGGCTGGATACTGCGGCCGTACCGAAGTTCATCAACAGTGCGCTGCCGGCAAACTTCCCGGTGCAGGGCCATCTCGATCCCTTGTTACTGATCGAGGGAGGTGCGCGTCTTGACGCACGGGTGGACCATCTTCTGGACGCGTATCGTGGCCGGCCCCATATCTTCAATCTCGGCCACGGCGTTCGGCCAGAAACCCCGATCGCGAACGTAGAGCGCGTACTGGCCCGCATTCGAAAAGGATAAGTCAGCCGATGGGCCGCAAGATCGCCGTAGTTTTGTTCAATCTCGGCGGTCCGGACAAACCGGCGTCGGTGCGCCCGTTCCTCAAGAACCTGTTCCGTGACCCGGCGATCATCCGCGCGCCGCTGCCGATCCGCTGGTTGCTGGCGCGGCTGATCTCGCGGACCCGGGCGCCTGCGGTGATCAAGAACTACGCCATGATGGATGCGGACGGGGGCTCTCCCTTGCTCCGCGAAACGCAGCTTCAGTCGGCAGCGCTGGAAGCGGAGCTGGCCCGATGCCTTCCCGGCGACGACGTCAAATGCTTCATTGCCATGCGCTATTGGCACCCCTTCACCGAAGAGGCCGCTGCCGATGTCAAACGCTGGGGCGCGGACAGTGTGGTCCTCCTGCCGCTATACCCGCAGTTTTCGACGACGACCACGGGTTCATCCCTCAGCGCCTGGAAAGCTGCCTTCAAGGGCGAGGCCAAGACGGTCTGCTGCTATCCTTTCGAGGAAAACTTCGTGGCTGCGCATGTCGAGCGGATACTCGACGCCCACACGCGTGCCGGCTCACCGGACCAGGTGACGCTGCTGCTTTCGGCGCACGGCCTGCCCGAACAGGTAGTGCGCGACGGCGATCCCTACCAGTGGCAGTGCGAAACCCTCGCCGAAATGATTGCCGGCCGGGTGCCTGCGCACTGGGAAGTGATCCCCTGCTACCAGTCCCGGGTTGGTCCGCTGAAATGGATCGGCCCTGCGACGGAAGCGGAAGTCGAACGCGCCGCCAAGGCGAAGAAACATATCCTTATCGCTCCAATCGCGTTCGTGTCGGAACATATCGAGACGCTGGTTGAGCTTGGTGAGGAATACAGGCTGGTCGCGGAGGCCGACGGCGCAGCGAGTTACACCCGTGTCGAGGCGCTGGGCACACATCCCGGTTTCATCAAGACGCTTGCCCAGGAAACGATCGCGGCGCTGGGAATGAAAGCCGGCGTCCGATCCTGTGCGGGCGGGCGTCTTTGCCCTTCGGACTGGACGGGGTGCCCGCATGCCGTCACACATCAGCCGGCCGGGCAAAGGGTGATTGAGCCCGCGCTCTGAGCGCGACGGCCGGGCTTGGTCTGCAGGAACTGAAGCATGGAAATCTATCTCTGGGTAAAGTCGGCGCACATCGTGTTTGTGGTTTCGCTCATGGCGGGGCTGCTGATTTTCCCGCGCTACAAGATCCATCAGCTGTCCAGCCGTCCCGGCGAACCCCTGTTCGAGACGATGATGGACGCCTCGGCGCGCCTGAAGCGCATCATCCTTACACCCAGCCTCGTGCTGGTGTGGGCATTCGGGATCTGGATGCTTTATCTGAACCCCGACCTGCTGTTGCAGGGTTGGATGCACGCGAAGCTCGCCCTTGTCGCCGGCATCACCGCAGTCCACGCGTACTTCATGGTGCTCGGCAAGAAAGTCGATGCGCTCAGCGGCACAGTCCAGGCGAAAACCCTCCGTATACTCAATGAAGCCCCGTTCGTGCTGATGATCGGTGTGGTGATTATGGTAATTGTCCGGCCGTTCTGACCGGTAATCCTTTCAGGCTTGACCTTTCCGGACAAATTGGCGAAGACAGATGCATGCCGGTGCGCCCAGTCCTTGTGGCGCCCCCAATTATCTCCTGACCGGCACCCCCTCTCTAGATCCAAAATCCGGACCGCTCCGAATGGCTTCCTCGATGCTCGACAACCTAACCAGCGTGACTTTGCGTGAACTCAAGGCGAAATCCCCTGAGGAACTCCTGCTTTATGCCGAGGAGCTCGAGGTCGAAAATGCGTCCTCGATGCGTACCCAGGACATGCTTTTTGCGATCCTCAAGGAACTGGCGGACAGCGACGTCGAAATCACGGGCCAGGGCGTGCTGGAGGTTCTGGTTGACGGGTTTGGCTTCCTGCGCTCGCCGGAATCCAACTACCTGCCAGGTCCCGACGACATCTATGTCAGCCCGGAAGTCCTCAAGAAAGCAAACATCCGGACCGGCGACACGGTCGAGGGGCCGATCATCGCGCCGCAGGATTCCGAGCGTTACTTCGCCCTGACGGACGTGAGCCGCATCAATTTCGAGGACCCGGACAAGGCCAACAAGAAAGTCCACTTCGACAACCTGACACCGCTTTACCCCGACCGGCGCCTGAAAATGGAAAGCCGCGATCCGACCAAGAAGGATCGCTCCGGCCGGGTGATCGATATCGTCGCCCCGATCGGCAAGGGCCAGCGCGCCCTGATCGTTGCACCGCCCCGCACGGGTAAGACGGTGCTGATGCAGAACATCGCGTCGGCCATCGAAGAGAACCATCCCGAGTGCTACCTCATCGTCCTGCTGATCGACGAGCGGCCTGAAGAAGTGACGGACATGCGCCGCACTGTGAAGGGCGAAGTCATCGCCTCGACCTTCGACGAGCCGGCGACCCGCCACGTGCAGGTCGCCGAGATGGTGATCGAGAAAGCCAAGCGCCTTGTCGAGCACAAGCGCGATGTCGTCATCCTGCTCGACTCGATCACGCGTCTCGGCCGCGCCTACAACACCACGGTCCCTTCCTCCGGCAAGGTTCTCACCGGCGGCGTGGATGCCAACGCGCTGCAACGTCCGAAGCGTTTCTTCGGCGCGGCGCGCAACGTCGAAAATGGCGGATCGCTGACGATTGTCGCCACCGCCCTGATCGATACCGGCTCGCGTATGGACGAGGTGATCTTCGAGGAGTTCAAGGGAACGGGTAACTCCGAGATCGTCCTTGATCGGAAGATCGCCGACAAGCGTACCTTCCCTGCGCTCGACATCATGAAGTCCGGTACACGCAAGGAAGAACTGATCACACCACAGGACCAGCTGTCGAAGATCTACATCCTGCGCCGCATCCTGGGCCCGATGGGGACGAGCGACGCGATCGACTTCCTGATCGACAAGCTGCGCCAGACAAAGACCAACGACGAGTTCTTCGAAGCGATGAAGAACTGACGGGAGGCGCCTGCCGATGGGCACGCGCGATACCATCTGCGCACTGGCTTCCGGAACGCCGCCGTCCGCTATTGCGGTCGTGCGCGTTTCCGGCCCGGCCGTCCGTCAGGTTTGCGAACAACTATTGGCATCCGGTCTGGCGGAACCCCGACGCGCGGTGCTGACCCGGATCACGGATTCGAAGGGCGCCGAAGTAGACCAGGGCCTGGCCCTCTTCTCGCCTGCCCCGCATTCCTATACCGGCGAAGACACGCTCGAGCTTTTCCTGCATGGTGGGCTGGCGGTGATCACCCACGTCCTCGAAGCTCTGACCGCCCTACCCGGAGTCCGCCTCGCGGGCCCCGGTGAGTTCACACGGCGCGCGTTTGAGGGGGGCAAACTCGACCTGACCGAAGCTGAAGGCGTGGCCGACCTGATCGAGGCCGAAACCCTCGCGCAGAAATCCCAGGCCCTCCGCCAGGTCTCCGGCGGACTCTCCGAGATATATAACGAATGGCGTGACGCGCTGACCGGTCTCCTTGCCCTCGTCGAGGTGATGGTCGACTTTCCCGATGAGGGCGATGTCTCGTCGGACGCCGCCGCGCCGCTTCGCGAGGGCGTGGCCGGATTGATAAAGGATGTCCAGGACGCCCTCGGTGATGGTGGGATCGGTGAACGCATCCGCGACGGATTCCGCATCGCGATCATCGGCGCGCCGAATGCCGGCAAGTCCACGCTCCTCAACCGGCTTGCCGGACGAGAGGCTGCCATCGTCACGGCCCGGCCGGGAACCACCCGCGATGTGATCGAGATCCGCCGGGTGCTTGGTGGCCAGGTTGTCTGGATTGCGGACACGGCAGGCCTGCGCGACACCGAAGACGAGATCGAGGCGGAAGGAATCCGGCGGGCGAGGATGACGGCGGAAGATGCCGACTTCTGCCTCCTCCTGATCGATGCGTCCGATCCGGGAGCCCCCCCTCCCCTCCCCTTCCCGCCGCCAAAGGGGATAATTGTGGTGAACAAGTCGGACCTCGCCGGTCCCGGCGCGCTGCCCGCATCTGACTTCATAATAAGTGCGAAGGACGGAATCGGCATCGACAGGCTGGAAGCGGGTCTTGGCGCGCGCATCTCCGCGCTGGCGGGAACGGTGGAATCCCCGGTCATCACCCGCGCTCGCCACCGCGAGAAACTCACCCGGGGGCTCACCGCCCTCGCCTCGGCGCGGACAGCCCTGGAACAAGAGCTCGGCTTCGAACTCGTCGCCGAAGACCTCCGCCTCGCCATCCGTGAGATGCAATCGATCGTCGGCGAGATCGGGGTCGAGGACGTTCTCGGCGCTGTTTTCTCCCGATTCTGCATCGGGAAATAGGCCCTAGGGTTTGGGGGCGGCCAGCGTTATATACCCGGCCAATCCCCCTGCTTAAGAGATGGTTAATGCTGAAACCGGCCGAGTTTGATGTGATCGTGATTGGCGGCGGTCATGCCGGCTGCGAAGCCGCGGCGGCTTCGGCCCGCTTCGGCGCGCGCACGGCGCTCGTCACGCACAAGCTTTCGACCGTTGGCGAGATGAGTTGCAACCCGGCCATCGGCGGTCTCGGCAAGGGCCACCTTGTGCGCGAGATCGATGCGCTCGACGGCGTCATGGGGCGCATGGCCGACAAGGCGGGTATCCAGTTCCGGATGCTGAACCGCTCCAAAGGCCCAGCCGTCTGGGGTCCCCGCGCGCAAATCGATCGCAAGCTGTACCGGGAAGCGATGCAGGCCGAACTCGCCGACTACCCCAACCTGACGATCATCGAGGAAGGCGCCGAAGACCTGATCCTCGAGGACGAACACCTCGCCGGCATCATCGGCCTGACCGGAACCGTCTACCGCGCGGCCAAGATCGTAATCACGACCGGCACCTTCCTGAAGGGCGTTATCCATATCGGGGCCAAACGTATCCCGGCGGGCCGGGTTGGCGAAGCGCCCACCATCGGGTTGTCGGATCGCCTCTACGCGCTCGGCCTTCCGATGGGCCGTCTCAAGACCGGCACGCCCGCGCGCCTTGATGGCCGGACCATTCATTGGAATCGGCTCGAGATGCAGCCGGCCGATGACCAGCCGATCCCCTTCAGTTTTCTGACCACCCGGATCGAAGTGCCCCAGGTCGCTTGCGGCATCACCTGGACGACACCCGAAACCCACGCGATCATTGATGCGAACATCAACCAGTCGGCGGTCTATTCGGGTGCGATTGCCGGACGGGGCCCGCGCTATTGCCCGTCGATCGAAGACAAGGTCCACCGCTTCGCCGACCGCGATCGCCACCAGATATTCCTCGAGCCGGAAGGCCTCGACGACCACACGGTCTATCCGAACGGCATCTCGACCTCGCTTCCGGAAGACATCCAGCACCGGTTCATCCGGACCATTCCCGGCCTTGAGGATGTCGTGATCCTTCAGCATGCCTACGCCATCGAGTATGACTATGTGGATCCGCGCGCCCTATCGCCGGCGCTTGAGGTCAAGGCGCTGCCAGGCCTGTACCTTGCGGGCCAGATAAATGGCACGACGGGATACGAGGAAGCGGGCGCCCAGGGCTTGATGGCGGGTCTGAATGCCGCCCGCGCAATCGCCGGGAAAGCGCCCGTGATCTTCGACCGGGCCGAGGCCTATATCGGAGTCTTGATTGATGACCTGGTGACCCGGGGCGTGACTGAGCCCTATCGGATGTTCACCTCGCGCGCCGAGTATCGGCTTGCGCTTCGCGCCGACAATGCCGACCAGCGCCTGACGCCGCGTGGAATCGACGCTGGAATCGTCGGGCCCAAACGCGCCGGAATGTTTCACGTGAAACATCGGGCGCTCGAGGAGGCCCGCGTCAAGCTCAGATCATTGAGCCTGTCGCCGGCCGCGGCCGTGAAGGCCGGATGGGCCATCAACCAGGATGGCCGGGTCCGGTCCGCGTGGGAGTATCTCGCCTACAAGGAGATTACGCTCGCGCATCTTCGTGCCATCTGGCCGGAACTCGGGGCCATTCCGGACGGGATCGGTGCGCAGGTCGAGATAGAAGCGCTCTACGCCGCCTATCTGGATCGCCAGTCGGAAGATGTCGCAGCGCTCCGCCGTGACGAATCGCTGACCTTGCCGGACAGCCTCGACTATGACGCCATCGGCGGCCTGTCGAATGAGGTGCGCTCGAAGCTCAAGGCGGTGCGCCCGGTGACGCTCGGCCAGGCCGCAAGGATCGAAGGCGTGACACCCGGGGCCTTGACCGCCCTGCTTGGCCACGTGAAACGCATCCGGCGAAGAGCGTAGGGCCGGGCGGACGAGAACATGGCAGACACACAGGACCGCGCGGCCTTTCTGGCCGCCCACGATGTTTCACGTGAAACATTGGCCAAGCTCGACATCATCCTTTCGACGCTCGATGACTGGCGGATGCGAAGCAACCTGATCGGCCCGAAGGAGTGGCCGCAGATCTGGACACGGCACGTCGCAGACTCGGTGCAGCTTCTCGACCGGATCCCGGATACTGCCCATGTCGTCGACCTGGGCTCGGGCGCCGGTTTCCCCGGATTGATTCTCGCGGCGGCCCGTCCGGCGGGTCATGTGACCATGATCGAGAGCGTCGGAAAGAAATGTGCTTTCCTGCGCGCCGCCATCGAGGCCGCTGATTTGCCGGCCGAAGTACACCAGGGGCGGGTCGAGGCAGCGCCCCCGATCGCCTCCAGCCACGTGAGTGCGAGGGCTTTTGCCCCGCTCCCGGAACTGCTGGACTATGCTGCGCCCTGGCTCCTCAAGGGGGCAACAGGCGTCTTCCCGAAGGGAGAGCGCTGGAAAGAAGAATTGACGGCAGCCCAGCAAAGGTGGAATTTCGCGTATCAAGCGATTCCAAGTCGCAGTGGTGGGTCCGGGGTAATCTTGATTGTGCGGGAGGCTGCGAGACGCCATGGCCAGGCCTAGAATATTTGCTGTCGT
>Ga0163144_10011037_pt1 | contig 19160 bp, 13 predicted proteins | sample OliLak19BULKMAT1_FD_123175 | JGI IMG/M metagenome (GOLD analysis project Ga0163144, IMG submission 123175) | Freshwater microbial mat bacterial communities from Lake Vanda, McMurdo Dry Valleys, Antarctica - Oligotrophic Lake LV.19.BULKMAT1 | ecosystem: Environmental > Aquatic > Freshwater >... | reverse complement strand
AGGACTCCTCTAAAAAGAGTCACACGCGCCAGCAAGCGATCAGGCGGGTTTTCATTACAAAACGCCCGGGCTCTATCGCGGCAGACCGAACCGATTGGGGCCGCGCGTGCCGGTCTCTGAAAAGAAGCGGTGGATCACTACACATTCCGCCACAAGAAAGGCCAAGAAAACCCCAATCGGGAAGATGAGCACTAGTGGGCTGTGTCCCGGCGACTGTCCTCTAAAAAAGAGAAAAAGTATCCCAGTGCTACAGGCTGCAACAAGCGCACAGGTTATCGTGCTCGCCAATACAAACCATAGCACGCGGGACCCGGAACGGTTCTGATCATGAACCCGCCGGACCATGAGTGCTACGGTCGGGAAGAGGATGACGAGCTGCAAGAACCGAAGGGCCCAAAGCGTCAGGTTGTACGACGATTCCCCAAAAAATGGCGGACTCCAGTCAAAAACAAGCGCCACCTGCAGTCCGGCGAGAATACATACGGCGAAGAAAGACGCGGCGGTCCATGCCCAGAATTCTCGGACAGAGGCCCGGCCCGTGAATCGTGTCGAACGAGCAATCGTGCGTTCAATAGACTTGAATACCCAAGAATGACCCATAGAAACAAAGCTAGTAGCTCGGTAGGTCCGTGCGGGAGATCCGACGTCATTCGATGAATGATTTCACCCCCCCTTTCCCCGTGCCGCGAATTACGCGGACGGGCTCATCCCCGACCCGCTAGGCTAACTCTCCGCCACGCTCGGTGTGGTCGCGGCGGGTACTCACGCGATGCAGCGTTGTTCAAAGTGCCGAAACCCATGCCCAATCTTCCGTGCGCCGCCCGCTCGACATCGACTTCCCGTACTCGCCCACAGCCGAAACATCCAGCTCTCCACTAATGGTCGTACGTGGTAGCCAATAGTTCGCTTCCACGAAGCGCGTTTTGTAGCGGTGGCTTCCGGGCCCTTATCAAACAACTTCGACCATGCTCGATTGCGACTGGATGCGCCCGGTTGCGTATCAGGCCACACCGCTGCGTCGTTGCGGGGAGGAATACGAATGTCGTCGCACTATCTGGTAATACTGTCAGGACTGCCAAGTCATGACCACGGCGGACTTTCTCCTGTTTCTACACATCATTCTAGTCTTCGTCTTCCGCTCGACTTAAAACATCCTCCTAACTTTTCTTCAAAAAAGTTTTACCTTTCTTGTCTTGCCTCCGCTGGTCAAAGCGGTATCCCGCTTGTCAGACTTGCGCACGTCGATGGGAACAGTCCCGGGGGTATCCTCTTTTCCTGCTAGAGGGCAATTCTTAATGAACCTCATCATTTTACTCGACGGACTTTTTCTAGAATTTGCTTTAGGAGTACGGGAATAGGTCCGGTGGCCATTGACGTTGCTAGACGATAAGTAATTTGGTGTTTTTCTTGTCCAAGTCCAGCATGAGATCGAACCTGCTGGAGCGCAGTTGCCCACTCTGGCCATTGCATTTGTAAATAGTTTTCGAGGTCAGTCTTAAAAGTGGCGATGCGTGGTCCACATTTATCTCTTGGGAACGACTGAACTCCTTCTCCGAAATACTTAAGAAGGCGCTTGTTTTTATCTGCGTGTTGTTTTTTCTCTTGAGCACTAACATCGCGACAGTCACCATCAAAAACAACGTACATTGGAAGGCCGAGCGCTTTCAAGATAGCATGAACTAGGGGAATATTGTCTTTTCCGTTTGTTGCCACGACGGCGATGCCCGAAGACTCAAGAGAACCTGCGGTCCGCTTGTCAGCGATACCAGTAAAAATAGATACATCTGTTTCGCCCTCGACTAACAAAACGCTGCTAGCGAAGAAAGCCGGCGAGAGGCTTTCCGTAATTATCGTATCAAGACGCCTCGTGACTGTCTCAGGAGCAACGACTCCCTTTAAGTTACTCACCACTAATTCAAGTTTTGCCTGGTGCGCAACTACCATGAGTTGGCCAGATAAATCTTTCTCTTGGGCGAGTCTTCTTATCTGATGGAAGTATCGCGCCTCGATAAAGAAGGGGCTATGAGTCGCGTAGACTACTTGCATCGCCTTGTCTTTGTCTTCGGCCAGCCCCCTTAAGACCTTTGCTAGATTTCGCGCTTGGAGTGGGTGCTGAAAAAGCTCAGGTTCCTCCAACGCAAGGCAAATCGCGCCTTGACCTCTCGCCGGGTCTGTCTCGGCAAGAAGGTGTAATGCTGACATGAGTAGTGTCCTCTGAAATCCGTGTCCTTGACGCTCAACGCTTGACGCTCCGAAACCATCTGAAATGGAAAGGCTGAAAGACACTTTGGGCGCTTTTGTGTCGGCTAGTCTCTGGTCGATGACTATCCTTTTATTTGGCTCGTACACCTTGAGCGCCTTATTCAAGAGAGCCGCAGCTTTTTCGCAGTCCCCTCGTAATCCTCGAGCGTAGGTCGTGCGGATTCGCTTTTGCGCCTCTTGTAAAATAGTCAATGCCTTTTTTTCAATGGTCGGTCGGCTCAGAGATCGCTCTAGTAGTGTTTCAATAACTGCACTAGTCTGACTTTGCATAGTGTCTCCGTTCTGAAGGTCCGCGCCAATAAAGACGTATCGAAAATATTTAGCAAGTCCGTCGTCGCTATCAAGCAAGAAAGAGGTAGAAAGATCTTCCCAGCGCTCCTCTAAAAAAAAATGATTCGCGGTAGCCAACTCCCAGTCCCTCAAAGATGCTTCGCAATTCTTCATTGTTGTCCAGCTTGGAAGACTTGTCTCCGGGAATTCTTTGCGCAATGAAAGGTAGGCATCTTTTTTTTCGAGAGACCCTTTGGCGAGGCGAATTCCGTCAAACTTCGGATAGATGTTCTTCTTGACTTGTAGCCGAATACTTTTGTCTGCCCAGATTTTCCTTAAAGTGAGTGTGTGAATGTCGTGCCACCCGTTCTCTGACAGCCAGTCCGCTGTTTCTAGAGAGAAAGACTTGAACTGGACCTCGACCTCGACGGGGGCTGCTGGGTTAGCTGAGTCTTCGACAGGGCTAAAGGGTGCTGCGTCTACGTTAAAAAACCAATCAAGGGCCCGAAGAACTGTCGACTTTCCTATCCCGTTGCGGCCGACAAGTGTGGTTACTTTGTCAAACTCGAGGCTAAAATTTTTCAAGATGCGAAAGTTGACAATCTTGACGCGGCTAATTAGCATCGTGTCCTAAGGAGGGGGATGTTCCGGGGGAACCATAAGTCTCGTCTTGGTATTATAGGGGGGGGCGGCAATCACACTGCTGCGGCCTCACGAGGCGGACGCCGCGAATGTCCCCTATGATGAGGTGGCTTATTGTTTTGACAGTCTTTTGTTCTACAATCTCCCAATGCCATGACGACGCCCAATCAGTCAAATAATGTGATTGTTCAGCCCCAAGCAGAAATATTCTCAACCTTTCGGCGGCTGAATTATACACCGTGGGACGCCCTAGCAGAGTTTATTGATAACTCAATCCAAAGCGCTCGAGAGCACCTCTTGCCCACCGTCACGGTTATCATTGACACCCCCGACGGATATTCAATGACCCTTCGCGACGATGCGGGCGGCATCGCAGATAACGATTGGCAGAGAGCACTCACTCCAGCGTGGAAGAGAACCTATCAAGGAACCTCTTTATCCGAGTTCGGAATGGGGATGAAGGCCGCGGCGACTTGGCTGGCTGATACGTGGCGAGTAACCAGTCGGTCAAGAATTCTTGAGGAGTCTCATGAAGTGCGGAGTGTCGAATTTTCGCTGCCAAAACTGTCACAGTACAAAGTGGGTACAGCGTTATCTCTTCCCATGTCAAGGCGTGTCCTGCAGTCAAGCGACGATTTTCCTTTTGGCACAGAGATTCAACTCACGGGAATGGATAATCAGAAAATCACGACATCGGCCCGCTCGCAGGGTAAATTAATTCAGCAACTCAGCTCAATTTACCAGATGTTCCTTGACTCAAGCATGGCAGCACAGTACAAGCTGCCTCATTTGAAAATTCTGATCAACGGTAAGCCTATCACCTCCGAGACGTTGGATATTCACTTCAGTCGTCCGGTTTCGCACCCGGACAAGGCAGAAATTCGTTGGGATAGAAAACAGCGAGCGACGGTCATACTTCGAGGGTCTCCCTGTGACGTGGATATCCGTATTTGGATTCGAAATAAGGAGATGTCTCAAGCAGATGCCCAAGGGTTCATGCTGTTTCGTCGAGGTCGTCGCGTGGATAATTTTCTACCGAATACCAAAGGCCTTCAAATGAGGGGGGGACCAGTCTTTTGGTGCAGCGGCTCACCGGCTATATCATTCTCCCCGACAATATTGATGTGTCTCATTTAAAAGACCACGTGCAGTTGAGTGAAGATGATCATGAGAATCTTGCCGAGGCTATTCTGGCTGTCGTTAAGGGAGATCCTGACTCCGAGAAGCATGAAGATCGTTATAACTTTCGAGAGCAAGCGAGTAAGGCGGCGTTTCGTGAAAAGCCTGCTATGCCCACATACGGAGATGCTCGCCTCATGGAAGTGATGGCACAGCAAGCGAGAGAAGAAAATGATGAGATCGGGCGGTTGTTTTCTTCAGATGACCCTACTGAAAATCAGGGGGAATCGGAAGAAGGAACTTCGCGGAGGCTTCCCTCTGTCTTTTTCGAGCAGATTGCGATTGAGTACGTCCACATACAAGGTGCTCCTCTGATTCAGGTCGATGCGCTAGACGGAACAAGTGGAAGCTTTCAAATCCAAGTAAAAATCAACAGCGCGTCTCTCGCTTTTCCGTCAATCGCCGGTGGTGGTCCTGATATGCGAAAGTCTTTTGAGCGATTAATCGCTGGAACGCTCTTGACTCTCAAGACGGCTGTTGTCAAATATGATTTGGCCGGAGACCCCCTCATGCTGATTCGAGATCTGTCGAGTACTATTGAACGCTTTGCCCAGCTTGATGCCACCTTGCCTGAAAAAACTGTGTCTTCATCCAACGAAGAGTAATATGCCGCCAATTCTTCGTCGTTTAGTCGCCCCAATCGTGGCGCCGCGGCTGGCAAATATCACAGAGGTGGTCACTGAGGGTATGCTCGGAGCTCTAGAGGAATACTGGGCTAGAACTTCTCTGGGGAGAAAAGTCTCTGGGGCCGGTAAAGATTTACTGACAATGATCGGACAGAACTCGAACGCCCCGATTCTTGTCTATGGACAAGTTCAGTCAGGGAAAACTGGGGGTATCCAAGAACTCATTGCGAATGCAAGCGATGCTGAGGACTCAAGCTTGATTATTGTCTTGACAACAGACAATAGAAGTCTTGCGGGGCAGACGTACTCACGTCTCATGGGACCCTTTGAGGGGGGAATCAAGTCGAGCACAGGAAACGAGGTTTTGTTTCACTATGGAAGAGAAAAAGCTCCAGACGGGGTAGGACGAGAGCTCATGCATGAGAGTCACCAGCTATGGGCAAGCAACGCGTTCGCGCTGTACCGAAGCCGATGTCAGCACAGTATGAGAAGGGGCGTTGGTGTGCTGATGGCTCGTAAAAACAGTCGGCGACTCATGGCACTTGAAAAAATTATTCAAATGATTCACGGGGCGCTCTTGACTAAATGCAAACAAGGTGAGTTGCCACGCCTCATTCTTGTTGATGATGAAGCGGATCACGCCAGCCTTAATGCAAACGCCTCCCAGTCAAACAAGGAGCCCACTCCCGTGTACGCCACAATACAGCGTATTCGCGACCAGTGGTCTGGGAATTCTTCGTACCTGCAATTTACTGCAACACCACAGGCTATTCTGTCTCTCACCAAGCAAAACCCCCAAGCCGCAGGTTCAGTCTATTGCTTGGAACCTGGGCGTGAATACCAAGGCATTCAAGTGTTCTTTCCGCCCGACACAGTCGAACCCTCGCCATATGTTGTGGCTAGCCCAGAGGCGGGAGAGCTTTTTCCTCCGCTAACCTCGCTAGAGCTTCTTCCTCGAATGCAGGCACCGTGGCGAGACTATGTAGCACGCCTCGCTTGGGGAGTTGTTGAGGCGAATGGGTCTATCCCAGAAACGCCTCGGGATTTTTTGATCCACCCATCGCACTTGAAAGTAGATCACCAGCTCACAAAAGAAATTGTAGAATCTCTGTGTCGTACGACTATCGCTTCCCTTGAGACGAATGATTCGGGCCAATTGGCTCCTGTTCGGCGGGCCTGTGCTCGACTCGAAAATATTCTTGGAGAGAGAGGAAGGGGCTTGGTAGCAAACCTTGACAATCATGCTTTTAGAACGATCCTTGCATCGCTCCTGCGTCGGCTGCAGATCGTCTTGTATAACAGCGTGGCATCCTTCCTCTTCCGGGAAAGAAATAAAGGCGCAGACGGTAAGCGGAACTCTATCGTCTACATCGGCGGTACCGCGCTAGGAAGAGGGGTTTCTTTTGAGTATCTTTCAGTCATGCTACTACTTCGGTGGCAACAAAGTGAGATACAGCAAATGGATACGATGCTGCAGGCGGCTCGTTTTCTCGGATACCGAACGCTCCTTCGTCAACAAGAAATTATCGTTCACCTGTCCGATGGCTTGGCAAAGACGTACCGAATATTCGCTCAAGCTGATAAAGATCTTCGTCGTCAGCTTTCAGGCTACCACCAGCAGGTCGGGCAACTCTACCACGGCGTTATTCGCCACATCGGTACGAATACCATTATTCCGTCCTCTCCCCAGAGGATGGACCAAGGATACAACGCAGTTCAGGCGTTTAATGGTCAGATTATCTCTTTACCAGCGGTGCCAAAAACTGGGACCGCTACCGGGCGAAGCGAGGCAGATCGACGACAGCTTGAGTTGTGGAAGGAGGCGGGTACATGGTCCGTCTCTCAAAGCCATTTGACTTCCCTCGTGCCAGGAAAAAGCATTCAAGAGCTTGTTCTTGGCTCTTGCGCAGCGAAAAGATTATCCTATGATGAGGAAAGCCGTCTTCGTGCATACCTAAACCTTCTCTCTAAATACGATAAAGTTCATGTTTTTCGCATCATGGGGGCAAACCCGGCAACCCAGATCGCCGATCGTCGCTTAGGGAGGGCTGACTCCGGGGATAAGGTCAAGAACTTCAGTATGAATCCTGGGCAGGGAAACGCAACAGATGATATTCTCCGTCGTCTCCGACCAGGAGGAATCTTTCTTCACTGGTTTGAAGTCAGTGATGCAGAAGTTTCTAGTCCGCTCCTCGGCTACCAGCTATGGGTTGAGCCTCAAAACAACTTAGTCGTTCGGGTAAGAGACCACACTCAAGATTTGTCCCTGTTGTAAGGTTTTTTAGGAAACTTTACTCTATCTCTCTTAATCTTTGACTTTCTGCTTCATGTCATTCTACTCAGATCTTGCCCATCAATTAAGGGAAGACCTCTCTCAAGTTGGCCAGCGCGAAGTTGCTCCGTTTGATATCATCGATGATGATGGTCCGTTCGCTCGCCGTGTCATCATTTCCTGCGGAGAGTCTGAGAGGGAAGTCTGTGTGTCCCTGCTTAGGACTGATATGCTGTCAATTGACTACGTTAACATGGCGTCGGGAGGCTGGATACCAGAACTCTCCCAATCTCGTCATGGAGGTTCGCTGCCTCCTGGAGTGATGCTACAGCTTGTATTGAAAGATGCAAACACCGAAGACCTTGTTTGGAGAACGGTCGTTTTAGTAAACCTTCTTCTCACTAGTCAAGACCTCGTATGGACCGGCAGCGGAACAGAGTTGCGCAAGGCGCTTGGCAGGTTGAGTCGTCTCCTCAAGGCCGTCACTGTCTCCCGCGCGGAACGTATCGGGTGGTGGGGAGAATTGGCGTATCTGTGTTCGTTGTCCCCGGATACTAGGATGAAAGCCATCGGAGGATGGGCTTCTAATCCACTGAATCTTGTCGGAGAACAGAGTGACATGGTGGATGAGGACGAAACGATTGACTTTTGCTTTGAACATCACAACCGATTGGTCGCTATCGAAGTAAAAACGACAACGGGATCTCTCAGGCGACATCATGTCAGTGTCAGACAGGTGCGGAGCTCTTCCTCCAAACAGGTCGTACTTGCCTCCCTTCTCATGAGCGCGCATCACGATGGACAGAATCTGAGCGACCTTGTTGATACGGTCCTCGAAGGGCTCCCGTTAAAAAGTGACGACAGCAACAAGCTTCGAGAAGCGCTCGTGAGACGAAACAACGAGCTTCAAGCCGTTCCTGGTCTTGGACAAGAAGAGCGATATAGCCTAGCGGGGGCCCTCCAGAGCCTGAGACATCTCAGTCTAGTGCCGTTGGAAGAACAAATGAGAGGGTCACTCGTTTTAGACGGCAAGCTTTTTGTGGACTGCAGCCTACTCCCTGATGGTCCACTGTTTGAAAAAGAAGCACGATAATATTAAGACGTCAGTTACAGAATCCCTCAGGAAGCCTCTGCACTGACGTTTAATTACGGAGATAAGATAGATTGGAATCCGACGCTCTCCGCCGCTAGACTTTTCTTCCTTGTTGCTTTCTCGCCGAGGAAGCCGCTGGCGAACTGGACACGGCGGCACCGGGTAAAAGAGGGATCGATGAAGCAGGGGAAGAAGAGAGTGCCTGAGTTGGAGAAATAGTGCTCGGGAAGAGTTGCTGTAACGCGGCGTCAATGGTCCATCGCTCAAGCGATGCGATCTCTTTTTCCGTCCAGACTCCGAGAGCGCCGGCTGTTTTGATGTTCTGCGGCAAATTTAGGCCCTTACCCCCCAACGTACTTACGAGGCTCTGTCCCAAAGAATGCATCTTCTGGCCAGATCCGAGGAAGTGCGCAAAAAGATGATTATCAGGAGATTTTCCCTGAAGGTGTTGCTTCTTCTGAGCAAACGTCTTGTCTTTAATACCCCGATTGATCTCTGCTTCAAGGATAAATAGGTTGGCCGGTGAGTTGAGGTAGGGACGAAGAGATACGTCTTTTTCCCATTGACTTCTGCAGGCCAAGTGCTCCATGTCGTATGTCCTTCTACCCTTCGACGGACCTAAGACCTTGGTAAGATCCGGCTCTCCGCATCGAAGTCCATGGTCGCTCATCCAAGGAAGTTGTGCGGCGGCCGCGATGTATTTCAAAACAACGGGAGCCGGGCGGGACTTCTGCGCGGACTGCTCTGCCTTCGCTCGCACTTTGGCCGCGATACTCTCAATGTCAATAGCGAGAGAATGGTTTTGCTTCCGGTGCTCTTCAAAAAGAGTCGAGAGCCTCTGAATAAATGTTCCGTCTGCCATGTTGGTATCTCGTCGCTCGGTCATCAGTTGTCCGACATCTCCCGCAATACGAGGAAATAGTTGATTTGATCCACCGCTGTTCGAGCTATCGAGGGTGATTGCCAGCACCAGCTTTTCGAGCTCCTTTGCGACAGCCGAAAAGAGGGGATCGGGCAAAGACAAGCTTGCGAAGAGAACGCACAAGTGACTTTGAAACTTTTTGTCCAATATTCCAATATGTTTGACGCCAACAGGGGCCTTGTCCCCGAGTGGCAAACACCTGGCCGGCGCTTGGCGGCACATTTTTCCCATCTCAGCAAGCAAGGCAATCTCAGGATTGTTTTTGCCGTACAACGTTTGCAGTGAAGCCCCGCCTTTTCTTGGATCAGCGAGCCAGCTTGATAGCGCCTGAATTCCACCATCTTCTCCCTTGAGGGAGGCGATGGCTTGAGAGTCTTTTGCTAAGGACCCGATCATAATCGCATACAGTATTTCATTACTGCCGGCTCGAGAAAAATGCTCTCTAAACTTATCAATCGCGTGGTCAATTTGACCCCAGTGGCGAAGGCCTTCTTCCAAGACGTCTTCTTGCCCCTCTGGAATGGAAGATAATAGTGTGGCCTTGACGATATCTGCTTGGGACAACTCAAGTCCGCGAGCGTTCAATGAGATGAATCTCTTGGCAACAGACGAGGAGGAGCTCTTGATCTCTCCGATCGTTGTTCGACGAAGCACTTCTGTGACAAATCGAGCCATCTTTTGAGACTTTTCCCGAATCTCTTGGGGATTCACTGTTTGAGATGGGACGGTTTGCATATCCTCCACCAAGCCAAACATCTCTTTGAAAGTTGTCCGGAACCAACTATATACCCCGAGCATGTTCTTGGCGTTGAGACCAAGGTCTTCAATGTCAGAGAGTGATGGCTCCTCTCCCTTGTTGAGGAGAAGGTTAATGAGCGGGTGGGAGTTGATTGTGCCAAGGCGTTGCGTTCGATTACTTTCTTCTGCCAAAAGGTCATCTCTTTCAGAGACAAGACCAAATAATGTCTCTGTTATTTGGGAGTTGGTTGTTCCGGCGTGGGCTAACGCGTCCTTTGAGAGTCGGGCTGCGGCGAGCACGAGCAGCGTGATAGTGGTTATTCGTTGCTGTCCGTCGATAAGATCGCTCACGCCTTGGCCTCGACTCGCAGAAGGAGCGGTCATGATCATGTTTAGGAAATATGAAGATTGCTCTCTCATGTTTCCCGCTGAATCTCGATGCGCGTCTTTCAGGTCTTCAAGTAGCTGTCGAGCATGTTTCTCTTGCCAGTCGTATTTTCTTTGGAAGGGCGGAATACTAAATGACTGGTCGAGGAGTTGTTTCGCTGACAACTTGTCTACTGCCACGTCTTCAAGGGTATTGGTCGGCATGTTATAGATCGAAGGAATTAGCTCTCAAATACCATACGCGCAGATTTGGGGGATTGCTAGGGCTCTCGTCGGCAGAAGTTTAAGGAGACCTCACGAACTGCGGTATAAATGCGGGTGCTAAAAGAAAAACACCACTGAGTTGCTGGTCCCTTCCGAGAAGCATTGTAGACCTGCAAAAAGACGGCTCTCTCGCGGGCATAAAAGACTGAGTCAGTTTGAAGAAGTTTGGCACCTGATAGGGATAAAGCCAATCATTTTGTTTAAAAACGATCGATGAAGCCAAGAATGCCCTCGCGTTGTTTCAAGGGGTCGTGAGGTGGCGGTACTCCGTGAACAGGAATCTCTCCAAAAAAAACCGCTCGAAAAGAAGCCCAGCTCCAGCCCGGTCTTCCGGTGGGAGAACCACTGCGGTGTCTTTAGGGAGGGGTACTCGTGACTTATCGAGCAATCCCAGCGATGGTGAATCCGGTTCGATATGCCCAATAAGTCCAAAAAAATTTGGAGGACCCCCCTCTCCCAAGTATTTTGACGAGAGGCAGGCCAATAGTAAAAAAAAAACTCTCTCGTAGATCAAAAAGGAAGATTTGTGAAACATAAAACTCTGGACGACGATGAAAGCCTCCACCCGTGGTACGGGATCTCGGCGACAAGCTCGCGTGGTCCGACTTTGGCGACGTGGTCGTCGCGAGGAGTGCCTGTTGAGACTGCGCTCGATTCAGATGGACTTCCTCGACCGGAGGTAGTCGCCCTCCATTTCGCTGGAAAGACCCCGAGGGCTCGTTTGGAATATCTGGCTCAGAGCGAGAATGTGACAGAGCGAATCCAGGCTGCCTTAGACCCAAAGCTTCCCCCGCCTTTTCGAAAAGCACTCGTGGAAGAGTTCTTCACGGTCTCGACTGATGGTCTTGGGGCAAGTCTTCTGAGAAATCCAATGCTGTCCGAGGATGAGATTGATTATCTTTTGAGCAAGTATCTAGTCAGTCTCTCTGATATCGAGAAGAATAGAGCCGACCTTGCTCTGGTCTATGAGCACCCGAACTGCGGGGAACGACGGAAGCGGGAACTCCTACGAACCCCACGCCGGGAGGACCTCCACCGAGAAACTCCGGTAAGCCGCTGCTTCGGGTACGAAGCCGAAGCCATCACCGTCGGATTCGCGGCGATGCATTTGTCTCTCACCGACACGGAAGTCAATTCCCTCGCTCGCCGGTGGTTTAAATCGGTCGAAGTCCTCTCTGATCAGCACTCGTCTACCTATGTCGATGATTGGAAGAATGAACTTGATATCGCGGCGGCAAGACTCTGCACGCATCCGCGTCTCTCGCCAAAAAAGCGGTCGAGTGTTCTCTGCCAAAATATGGAGATTAACGGTGATCGGGCCCCGGAGAAAATGTTGTGTGAATGGGCGAAATTCGGCAATAGGCCTCCGGAGTCTGATCTCGAGGTGTTAGAAGCAGCTTCCCGAACCTTGACGGAGGAAGAAGAAAGAATACTTTGGACGGCGATTATCTCCATGCCTCACACGAAGCACCACCCAGACCAATCTCGGATCTTGCGTAAAGGGTGGGAGGTCTATCTGCGGAGAGGAGGGCCGGGAGAAAAAAATGACCGGACAGGCTTGAGGGCTATCGAGCTGCTCAAAAAAGACCCAGAAATCTTGGCTCGCACCACGTGGACTCGCAAAGAAGTCAAAGAGCATCTCGCCTCAAAAGACCGCATCCTTCGACAGCTAGGTCTCCACGGAGTGGAATACCTTGCTCTCCACAGAGCATCTCATCCAGAGGAGGCGGACACCACCGATAGTCAAACCACTAAAGATAAAGGAAGAGATATTCAACTCTGTCTTTTTGATCAGCCTCATATTACGAAGAAGGATGCTGAACCAACTCAGGCGAGCCGCGTGCGATAGTTTCTTCGTGGGGGGGTGCCACCACGGAGTTCGGTGAAAGTCGAATACTCTTAGCGGTTTCTCTCAAAACGATCAAGCCATCAACCGCGCCGAATAGGGATACGACGTATACGACGTATATGGCAGATATGGCAGATATGGCAGATATGGCAGATACGACGATGGCCTAGGTGGTCTGCATGTTTCTCTTTGAGATATACGACCTCTGTTTTGTGGTAAATTCTATATGACCTATGTAGCGGATTCGGTTCTATATACTCCTGTGTAGAAAGCAATGTCTACACCAAATGCTTGAGGCTGTGTGTTCCTCTCAGGAAAGCACAGATGTCGAGTGTTTTTAGTAATAAGGGACTCGTGGGGAGAGTCGTCTCGCCTCACACTCCTCGCATCCTCTGAATAAACGCCGAAATACCTAGTTCATCCTCGGGAGCTCGCTCAATAGCTCCCGTCGTTTTAAGAAATGATGGGGAGGCAACAATGACACTATCTGGGAATAATGGTGTGCCAGCCTTCTTCATCCGGGAGGCCCAGCGCGCAACGTCGGAGGTGCTCAAAATGGCAATAGGAGGAACAACAGAAGGCAGGGGCCCTGAACGGCCCCCGTTACGCGCCTGAGCAAAAAGCCCCCGTAGGACTGCGGCGGAGACGCCACAACCAATCTTTTCGTGATCATACTCGGGACCAATCACTAAAAATCCAAGAGTATTTAGCGCCAAAGACAGGGCTGCGAGGTGTTCCACCTCATTGGGAAGCTTCTGATCAATAGAACCGGAAGACTTCTGCCAGCGTAAGGACATAGGGAAACGAACAGAGATCCCAGATTGCATCATCACTTCTGCCACAACATCAACGCGAGAGAGGCTCTCGACTTGCCTGTGGCCGTACTCTATTTGGTAAGGAAGCGTTTGCTGCTGGAGAACCCGATTGGGATAGATACCGTGCTGCGCTGCCCCACCCCATGACGACTCGAAAAGCATGGTATCGGCATCGAGGCCGAGGGCGTCACAGAGAAGATTGAGTAGCCACGATTCGTACCGAGACCCTGCCCGCGCTGCCTTATACCCACCGGAGCGCTTGTTCGTACGCCGAACGTTGCTCCGGCGCCGTGCAACGGGCGGCGGAGCTGCTGCGTTTAGGGGAAATGTCGTCATCCAGAAGTTTACGGGGTGATCGTCTTGCGGACACGACGCCCGTGGCGATTCTCAAGGGAGTGGTTTTTTGAATGGGAGCCTACCCGGCGCTTCAGTCAGTGGCTTGAATGCATTGGAATAGTTAGGGGTCCGTGCCGTATTATGTACTGTGACTCAAATCAGTAGGCCGGACCTCCTTGTTATTGACACCGAAACCTCGGGCACCTCGGTGTCCCGCGGCCATGAGGCCATTCAGGTCGCCGGGATCCGGTTGGACGGAAACACCTTGATCGAGAAGGCCTCCTTCGTGAGCTGGGTTCGTCCTCAGAACCCGGAGGCTGCCAACCCCTACGCATTGGCTGTCAGTGGGGCAACCCTCGCTCGTCTCGCCTTCGCCCCGAAGGTGACTGAGGTGGTTCCCCGGCTTCGTGAAGCCCTCGGTCTTCTCCCCGGCCAAGGGGCTCCTTCCTCGTGTAGACAGGGTCAAGAGCGGCAGATTCCCTACGGACGGGGATATCATGGTCAGGTCACTCATCAGCAGGGGCCGCGGGTGGTACCTGCGGCTGGAACTCCCGTTCTTTCGGACCTAGTTCGGATGACCGGTCAGCTGGATGGTCGTACGGAGAACAGGCAAGAGGTGGAAAACGGGCAGGTTCTGAAGAACAAGCAGATGCCTGCCCCCGGTCTCGATCATGAGAGAGGACTGCCGGGAGAACTTTCTGGAAGCATGCTGGGCTTGGCGTCGGGCGGACTGGCTGGCGGACTGGGGAACAACCACGAACGCTCCTGTCTTCCCGAGTCAGAAAACAGGCAGGATGATGTCTTGGCTTTTGATCCCCGTCCCGTCGTGGTTGTCGCCCATTCTCTTCCGTTTGATCGCCCCTTCTGGGACGATATGTTTCGCCGTGGTGGTGTGGTCGAAGGTTTTCCGCTCGGGAGCGTTGGGATGTGCTCTCTGCGGTGGTTGCGCAGTGTTCGGGCTCGCATTGACATCGCGCCAACGCAGTGGGATGCAAGAACAGGACGGACGAAGGCATCCGACAAGCTGGCAGACTGGGCTCAGGCCGTCGGTCTTTCCCAGCCGTCGACTCATGACGCCCTTGAGGATGTGCGACTACTGGCGGAGGTTCTGCGCCGGATCCGAGCGCGGCTTCCCTACGAGGTGTGGTTGTGACAATCCCGCCTCTCAATTCGGACTGCGTGAGTGTATCCCTGGAAGGTGAAGTTCTGGATATTTCCCGCGCGGGCTCCGCGTCTCATTTAGAGGGTCCGTTAGGTTCTCCTTTAGGTTCTCCTTTAGGTTCTCCTTTAGGTTCTCCCTCGGGTTCTCCCGTGGGTTCGCCCGTGAGCAATCCTCTGCACAATCTCTCCGTAGGCCTTTCCTTGGCGACCTCTCCAAGTGAGGCAGTGGAAAAGGTTGGCGACACCAAGGTGAGATCCTCTAACCCGTATCCGATTGATGAGGAGCATCTTGACCAAGTTCGTCTTGAGGGCGATGTCAATCAAAAGAAGTCACTCTTGCTGATTGATGAGGAGAACGCATATGACAGCCTCCTCGGTGAAGTAACTCGCCGGGGTCGCGGAGGAGTTCGTGGATCAGGCCCAAGGCGAGATACCAAGGGCCCGAAGATTTCTCCGCTGGCAGACGATGAATTTCTGTTGCCTGAAGCGGGGGGGGGACTCACGGTAAAAAGTCTAATTCAAAGCCAAGTATACGAGAGTATCCCGCTTGGTGAGAGCACGCAGTCGGTCAATGCTTCGCCTGTTCTCACTCCATCCCTCGTCCAAGCTGGGGATGACACGCATGGCCCCATCCTGACCGAAGCCGGCGCGCCGAAGCGGAGTCTGCTGGATGGTCCATTGGCTGTAGGGGACCTGTCTGAGGAAGTCTCGACTAACGGTGCCATGACTAAGAGCGTCTTGACTGAGAGCGCCTTGGCTGAGAGCCTTCTTGCAGAGGAGGGACTGCCGCAGGCCAGCCGGCCGGTGAGGCGGTTGATTGGGCCAAGGGTCCCCGAGCCGAGTCTATCAGCAGTCAGCCGAACTAAGTCGAGGAAGGACAACCCGATCCTGTCAGCGGCAAATCCGCTTAGCATTAATCCTTCAAGGGTCTGTCTTGCGGAGGAGCAATCTTCCTTGGGGGCGATCTCGGATAAGCACTTAGTCTTTCTCCCACGGGGACCGGAGCACGGAGTAGAGGTCGGGCTAGATCGAAATGAAGTCCTATCGCAGGATGAGACTGGTGGATCAGTGAGTCCTTTATATATGAACACCACCGAGCGTCTCCCGCTCCAAGGAGGCCCCCCGGCTGAGATGACGTCTGGGGGCATTGCGGCCACGCCGGTGGCCCCGAACGTCATTGGAGTGCCTAATCGCCAGCTTGTCAGGGAAAGCGCAGCATCAGATGTTGCAGCGACGGGCGATGCCGGGCAGGATGTTGAGGTAGGTGTCTCTGCAAATGTTTTGAAGAACGCCGCGGTCGACGTAGAAGTCGAGATCAATACGACGGTCAATACGACGGTCAATACGACGGTCGATACGACGGTCGATATGACGGTCGATATGGCGGTCGATACGGCGGTCGATATGGCGGTCGATGCGGCGGTCGATGTAGCGGTCGATGTAGCGGTCGGTGTGCGCCGAAACATCCGAAACCGGCTTAGCCTATCAACGAGTGCCAAAAAGCGTGACCTCAATATCCCGAAGGAGATCGAAAGAGGCATTTCTCTTGATGTGGGTAGCGATGTCGCTATTGACTCTAACGAAAAGGTGGAGCTCGTTGGAGGCAGTGACGTAGAAACGCTTCGGAAAGTATATCTGACACTAGAAGAGGGGGATCGTCATTCCCCACGCCAAAGCCAAGAGTACGCAGAGGACCGTGAAGCGATGGAGGAGACCCAGAGGTTTGGGGATCGCCCGATAGATTCTTTTGAGCCGATTGTTGAAAAAGAGGCGAATATTGGCAATGAAGCGCTCGAAGACAGGAGCATAGAAACAAGCCTCAATGTCACTTCTCGGGAACAGGAAGGTCTAAATCTTCTACCGAGGGGGCGACCTGCGCTGACCGATGAGGAGAGATTGGAAAGGGACAGCCGCAGGAGAAGTGAAGCGTCCGCTCGGATCCACGCGGTGTATCCTATCGAGGACCGACGGAAGAAATCTCGTGAGCCAAAAAACCGGGGGCTCGTTCCAGAAGTTGGCGAAATTGCTTTCGCAACACTGGCCTCTGGCTCTGCGGCAAATGCGACTATCCTGTGGACGGAAAGCTCGTCGCTCATGGTCGATGCTGGCCTGTCGTGGGCGCAGCTGCTTCGCCGCGGGGCAGACGCCGGGATGCTAATGACTGACCTTGGGCACCTTGTCATCACGCATGGTCATGCCGACCACATCGCCGGGGTCCGGGGCGTTCTACGTCACACCCAAGCGACCGTCTGGATGAGCGCCTCGGTCGCAAGGCAGCTCTCCCTTGAAGGGCATGAGCGAGTCCAGATCTACTGCCCCGGAGATGTCCTGACCTGTCGGGACTGGGTCGTGTCAACTACTCAGGCTTCCCACGACGCCAAAGAAGCCTCCGTGGTCCGGGTGATGCTGACAGATGACACCACTCAAGCAGTGGCAATTGTCACAGACCTTGGCTATGTGAGCCCAGCCGTGCTAGAGCTGATGAGGGGAGCCCGAGCAATCGTCTTGGAAGCGAACCATGATCTCGAGCTTTTGGCACAGAGTCGCTATCCCGCTCCGCTGAAAGAGCGGGTGCGCTCTGACCTCGGCCATCTCTCTAACCAGCAAGCGGCGGAGGCATTAGCTTACTTAGTGCACCAAGACTTGAGTTTCATTGTGTTGGCACATCTTTCGAGTGACACGAATACGGCGTCGGCAGCAAGAAAGGCCGTAGACTCAAAAATGGTAGGCAAGTCTTTTCGAGGACATACTCGTATCGCTTGGCCAGACCGCGTAACTGGTCCGTGGCGGCTCCCTTCTCCAGCATCGATATCTATCTGGCCCCGTGCTGAATAGTGTAATAGAGATACAACGTGCTCGGGTCAAGACTTGTCATTACGTCCAAGCAGAATTACACGCCGCAGACCACTGAAATTCTGATTGACTGACACGGGCTTTTTCGAGAGCGAAAAGCACTTGTTCTTTCGCGACATTCCAGCTGATGTTACGGTCAAGGCAGAAACCACCAAGAATTTTTGTGATAAAGTAGTGTTTGACATTCACTGGAACCTTCTTGTAGTAAACTTCTTCTGGCGTTAAGGCGAGCCACTGACGTGAGCCTTTAGCGGTGCGGGTCTGTGGAGAAATATGTGCTAGTATTCCTGGCTGCTCTTGCTCGAGAAGAACGAGCAAAACGGCGAGACCACGCCACTGTGCCGAAATCTTATACCACGTATTGCGGAATCGAACCGCTGGTCCATCGCTAGGTTCGGTGAGAGAGGTGCTGCATGACGCGAGATCAAACATCTTTGTTTTCGACCAGTCAGGAGAGCGCTTCACAGAGGACGCCACCGTCAAGTCACGAAGAGGCGGAATATTCTTCTGTCTAGCGGGAGAAGGCTTTTCTTCCATCGCAACCATTGAGTTGCTTCGAACGGCTGCCACTAGGGTAAAAGCTTTTTCCTGACTAAGAGGCTGGGAACGCGTAGGCGTATGGTTCCCGGCAACGGGCCACCACTGGAGACCCACTACATCTTTCGCACTTCCAATGAGTCCTTGGATGTCCGACCAAACTCGGGGAAAACCGTTACCCTCCATCTCTGGTTCATGTCGTCCAGGGCGAGTGTTCTCGCATACCACATGTGGAAGTTTCCGAACCTCCTCAATCAGCCGGTGCTCGACCGCATTGAGAATGGATGCGTGAGCAACACCTTTGGCCGGAAGAATAATAACGAGGTGTCCGGCACTCCCTGCGCGTTTATTATTGTGATTAGTGAAGCGCTGTTCCGCGTTCGTCGTTTGTCCGACATAGATTCTCGCACGAGGATCTGATAGATCGGCCGAACCCGACGTGATAATATACCAGCAAGCTCTTGGGGCACTCATCGCCAAAAGAGACGAAGCGTGTGCGAGAGGCCCGGCAATGATGGTAGAAGACGTATCACTTTCAGGCTGATAAGGTGCGTGACTCACGGAGACTCCGTGCAGGTCTGGCCGGGTGCGTAGATATAACAGGTCTGAATTAGGAGATAGCGACATATCCACGGAGTGAATTTCGGGCAAATGAGGTTTGATTGTCACGGGATATGACAAACAACACCAAATGCAGGAGGATGAGATAGCCCCAATGCTAGTGGTCTTAAAGCCCAAGGGGCCATTCAAAAAACAGGCATTTTGAATTTTTAGAGGTTTTGAGCTCGCCGTCGCTGAATCAGGGTCGTAGCACTAGTCTTTTTTGGGGGCAGGGCCCGTATATTACTTGTGTTCGACTGATGGACTGCCGTTTCAGACGGCTTGTCGTAGGTGCTCGACGCTCTGCCACTCTGGCGGTTCGCGTTTGGCTTGGCTGCACTCCACTTCCCTTCT
>Ga0163144_10011034_pt1 | contig 19162 bp, 17 predicted proteins | sample OliLak19BULKMAT1_FD_123175 | JGI IMG/M metagenome (GOLD analysis project Ga0163144, IMG submission 123175) | Freshwater microbial mat bacterial communities from Lake Vanda, McMurdo Dry Valleys, Antarctica - Oligotrophic Lake LV.19.BULKMAT1 | ecosystem: Environmental > Aquatic > Freshwater >... | reverse complement strand
TTCAGGGTCGACTGAATTGCGGACATCGGCAACGGCCTGCTTGAACGTCCGCAACGCATCCCCAAGTCCTTCCCCCAAGCTCTGCATATCCCCTGGGGAAATGTCGGCAGGCTGCGCAGCCCTCGCCTTCATCGATGCCTGCTGTGCTTGCACGCGAGCCACCGCATCTTTATTGACGATGGCCGACGGGCGTGTAGCCACCGGTTTTGTTTGGGCACTGGCCGGAAGAGGCGGGTACTGCGCCCTCATAACCGGTGCGGGGGCAGCGGCTCGCTCTTCCATCGTCAGAGGCTGTTGGCCCTGTCCCGCCGATTGGGTTGGCGCTGACTGGGCTGCGGTGGACGTCAACGACCGAACCGGCTGGGGTGCAGCCGCTATATTGTGCATCAACGCAGCGGTGGTCCCAGGAGTCAGTTCCGGCCCAGGGGTATAGGGAGCGGTGGGCTTCGGAGTGGCAGAGGCCTGTCCCTGCGTCATCGCCGGTGCAGTCTGAGGCGTAGGTTGAGCTTGCATGGGTGCCGATTGATTTGCTTCGGACAGCACCGCATCCGGCGAAGGGATATCGTTGACTTCTTTCTTGAATCCTCGGAGCGCTTTACCAACCCCTTCACCGATTTGTGGGAGCTTCCCCGCTCCGAAAATGATCAGAACAATGACCAGGATAATGATAAGTTCCGAGATCCCCATGGTACCAAACATGGCGCGAATCCTTATCCCTTAGCCCCTGAACGGCAAACGGCTACAGGCGTTGCCTTATAAAAGTCGAATCAACTCTATAGGCCAGTAGGAGGCACTGTCAAGGAAGGGGGACGCTAGAAAAGGGGCACGACCTCGCTCTGCAACGGCAAACCGAACACCAACACCTCACGCTCAGCAAGATACACGTCCAGTTCACTCCTGATCCCAAACTCACCGGGCAAATAAATTCCTGGCTCGATAGAAAAGCAGGTCCTTGGCATCAGACGGCGAGTATCCTGTGTCTCCAAGCCATCAATGTTGGCACCGTTGCCATGAACCTCTTCGCCAATCGAATGGCCCGTGCGATGGACAAACTGATCGCCATAACCGCTCTGCTGAATGACCTGCCGGCAGGCGTCATCGACTTCCCAGCCGAATGGGCGATGGCCCGCCGCTGTTTCTGACCGCACGAAGGCCAGGGCTGCGTCCCGACCCCGCCGGACCACGTCGAAAATCTCTTGGTGTTTCACCGGAACGGTCCGACCGACGTAGGCAGTCCAGGTAATATCGGCATAGACTGAACCGGGCCCTGCTTGTTTGGCCCATAAGTCGATCAAGAGCAAGGCATCGCGGGTCACTTCAGCCGACCCGATCTCTGTCGGGCCATAATGGGGATCGGCGCTGTGGGCATCGACGGCAGCGATCGGTGCACTCGATGTGACCATCCCCGCCTCGCGTATACGAGCCAGAATAAACTGTTGTACCCCGTACTCTGTGAGCGTTTGTCCCTGGGCAACCGCCTCGTGTGCATGACTAAACGTCTCATCGACGATACGCCGTAGCGCCGCGGCGGCAAACTGGTGCGATTCGAGTTGACGGTCTGTCCAGCGCGCTTCAAATGTCTGAATCAAATCCGCTGAACTCACCACTTCTACATTGTAACTTCTGATCAGCTCGATCGTACCGGCATCCACACGCGACACGTAAGGCACGGCGTTCAGGGGAGAATACTGCATCGCGACGCGGATGCCACCGGCCAACAGGTCCGCAAGAATCTTCCGTTGCTGTTCCCACGACACATAACAGTCGGCCTGCCCCGGCAATGCATCCAGCACATGCGGTTCGATGCGATGCAGCACCTTGACAGGTGCCCCTTGCGCTGGAATCCAGTAGTACCATCGGCGCGTCACATGGATAGTCGGATCGAGTTGGAGTATGCGATAGGCAAGGGGGTCGCTGCCGCGAAAATCATAAAAGAGCCAGCCGTCGATCTCAGCCTCACACAGAGCCTGCTGAATTTCGCCGACACGCGCATAGATAGCTGTGGTCATAGTGAAGGACATCTTATCGTCGCACTGCCAAGCCGTCAATAAGACGGCCATTGAGACCGGCGATCATGGTACACTAACGACCATGGCCATTGAGCATGCACCCACTCCCTCCCAGTTCCGCGTAACCCTGTTTGTCGGACCGCAAGCAATAGAGGAGAGACATTCCATCTACTCGTGTGTCTTTAACGTCAAAAAACGGAGTTGGAAGGGTGGGATTCAGGTCGCTGTCGTTCTCAGCCAACGTCACATCGATCAGCTCAGCACTGACATCCATTTTCCCCGTTGGTTGACTCTGGCCCTGGTCGATCTCGCAGAGGAAGATCGTGTCTCTCATCAGGAGCGAGCGTATGAGCTGTTTATCCAAGCCGTCTGTTGGTGCAAGCTGGACCTAACATTGCAAGCCGGCATCACGCAAGAGAACCAAAGTCTCACAGACAGCACAGAAATCGCTGAGATCCGAGACGCCGTGATCAACCGGACAAACTTCATCACGTCGTACGTGGCATCCGAACTGGACCTCGTCCTGAGCGACGTGACCACCCTATAATAAGATACCCGCGTGAGCGCGGCGGGGGTTTGCATTCAGAGGTGAATTTGTTATAACCGCACTATGACTGAATCGTGAGTGAGAACCTGGAATCAACCACTATCGGTGGGCTTACTCTGTCGAACAAGGAGGAGAATCTGTGAATCCATATGCATATTCACCCAATCGCTCCCGTGAGGCTTCCTGCTTCAAACTAGTGGCAGCCTTCCTGCTACTGACTCTGTGCATCGTCACCATGGCGCCATCGGCATGGAGTCAGGAAAGCACGCCTCCCCCTTCGACGGGAAACACCGAAGGTGGGAACGCGTCAAGCGCGGGTATGCAGGCCGCTGCCGCCGTCTCCACGATCCTCTATTTTCCCTTGAAGGCCGCATTTGCGATAGGGGGAGGAATCGTCGGCGGATTAGCCTATGCCTTTTCAGGAGGAAACGAACAGGCGGCGAAGAGTATCTGGGATACCAGTCTCCGTGGCACCTATATTATTACCCCCGATCACCTCCAAGGCAATCGGCCCATCCGCTTCCTGGGGGTGGCTGATGCAGATGCATCAGCCTCTGCTCCGGAGCCCGTCCGCTAGCCGATGAAGCCCATCATCGGCGTCACACCAGACTTCAACGCCGGTGATCGGAAAGAATGGGGTGGGCGCGAGCCCACCTATTTTTTGCGCGCGCGCTATATTCGGGCCATCGAAGAACTCGGAGGCGTCCCGCTGGTCCTTCCACTCCTTGTAGACAGAGCTACGAGACGGCGCCTCCTACAGCAGATCGACGGACTTCTCCTCACCGGAAGCGGACCGGACCTTCCACCGTCATTGTACGGTGAACGTCAGCGCTATCCCTTCGAAACCGTAAGCGAACGTCGCGCGAACTTTGAACTGGACATGGTCCGCCTGGCACAACAAGCTGATGTACCCCTGCTCGGCATCTGCGGAGGCATGCAGACCATGAATGTCGCCTGCGGCGGCAGTCTGTTTCAGGATATTGCATCCCAAGTTTCGACATCGCGCACACATCGGCAACACAACCGAGCGACGAATCTCAGCCATGCCGTCACAGTCGAACCGGGCAGCCTGCTTCGCCGCATCGTACGGTCGGTCTCAATGCGGGTGAATAGTTCACACCATCAGTCGGTCAAGGCTGTCGCGCCATCATTGATCGCCAGCGCCTTGGCCCCCGATGGTATCGTGGAGGCGATCGAATCTCCGGCCCACCGCTTCTTTCTGGGCATCCAGTGGCATCCGGAATTTCTCTTCGACCGGCACCCCCTCCAGCGGAGACTGTTCGAAGCGTTTCTTCGCGCCGCTCGCGCAACAGACCGTGGGGCCTGAACCCGAGACCCGAGCCATGCACCACAAGTGGAATTGGCCTGCTATACTTGCCCCCAGACGAAACAGAAGCTTGTCGATGCTACCGTGCGCTTCGCCATCCTCCTGGCCGGAGGACATACGTTGATCCGCCGACTCTTCAGAACCAAATCTATTGAACAGATCCTCGCGGACGCAGACCACGCTGAACATCGTTTAAAGAAAACCCTCACGGCCTGGGACCTGACAGCGCTCGGCATCGGCGCGATTATCGGCACCGGCATCTTCGTCCTGATCGGCACCGCCATCGTCGGCGATGCCCACCGACCAGGGGCAGGGCCTGGAATCATTCTGTCTTTCGTGCTCTCCGGCCTGACTTGCGCCTTCGCCGCACTCTGCTATGCAGAGTTTTCCACCATGATTCCCGCAGCCGGCTCTGCCTATACCTATTCGTATGCCACGTTGGGAGAATTCCTGGCCTGGATTACCGGCTGGAACCTCATTCTCGAATACGGCGTGGCCTGCGTGGCCGTCGCCATCGGATGGTCCGGCTATTTCAATAATCTACTCAGGTTGGCTGGGATCGAACTGCCGCACTGGGCGACGCATCCGCCCGGAGGGCCTGACGGGGGTGTGGCAAACTTCCCTGCCGCCATTATCGTGTTACTTGTCACTGTCATCCTCGTCATTGGGATCAAAGAAAGTGCCCGCGCAACCGGCATCATTGTGTGCGTAAAGCTCGCGGTCATCCTCTTCTTTATTGCCGTGGGTACGCCGGCTGTGAATAGCGACAACTGGACGCCCTTCCTGCCGCAGGGATTCGCCGGGGTCGGCGCCGCTGCAGCGATTGTCTTCTTCGCCTATATCGGATTCGACGCCATCTCGACGACCGCCGAAGAAGCTAAAAACCCTCAGCGGGATCTGCCGATCGCAATCATCGCCTCACTCAGCATCTGCACCGTCCTCTACATTGCCGTGGCCGCTGTCCTGACCGGCTTGGTCCCCGCAGCACAGATCGACATCCATGCACCGGTGGCCGCAGCGCTGAGCATGGTGGGCTTCAAGTGGGGAGCGGCGATTGTGGCGTTCGGAGCCGTGGCCGGCATTACCAGCGTACTCGTCGTGATGATGCTGGGTCAGATCCGGGTATTCTTTGCCATGTCGCGCGACCACCTCTTGAGCCCCTGGCTCTCAACCGTACATCCGCGCTATGGCACGCCTCACTATGCCACCATTCTCACCGGCATCGCCGTAGCCACGCTCGCAGCCCTGATTCCCATCGGCGACGCGGCGGACATGACGAACATCGGTACGCTCTTTGCCTTTGTCCTGGTCTGTATCGGTGTCGTGATCCTGCGCTACACGAAACCCAACCAGCCCCGCCCATTCCGGCTTCCGTTCATGCCGGTCGTCCCCATTGTAGGCATGCTGGCCTGCCTCGGCCTCATGAGCTTTCTCCCATGGGTGACCTGGATTCGATTCGCCATCTGGACTGCCATCGGCATTGCAGTCTATTTAGGATATGGCTTGAAGCACAGCAAGCTAGCCGGCCCATCTCCCGATAGCCATCTTCCGAAACGTTCGCTGTAAGTAGAGTGAGTTAGCTCGACGTATCTGCGGGCTGAACCGCCAAGGCTGGAGCAGAGGCCGGTGTGGTGTCAGGAGGAACCGCCGGAGAGGCGGCAGGCGCGACAGGCTGACCCGTCGGTGCTGGTGCCGCAGCTGCCACCGTAGGCTTAGGAGCGGCGGGCGGCTTGGGAGGAGCAGGCTTTTCAGGCTTGATGCCTCCTTCCCACGAGGGACCGGAGTACATATCTGCCGAGAGCCCCCTGGTTTTCCATTTTTCTTCGAAATCCGCGGCCGCCTTATTCGGCGTCTCACCACTCCCCACGACGTCATTCCACGGATAGGCTTTCGGGCCGATCTGGCACCCGGTCGCCGTCCTCTTTAAATACAAGGAGATCGGATTCCCACGGTATGGTCCAAGGTAAATATGCAGGGAGCCAACAAATTCGAGCAAATGTGCCATCCCCATCTCCAAGAGGGAGGCATGATGCCATAAGAGGCGAGAAGAGGGCAAGGCACGTCCCCATAGAATCTCCTTGCTCGCAGAGCCCCCACGATAAAACGGTGGTCGCTCGATGCGCGCAGTGGGAGATCCCATGGGGACGTGCCTTGGAATTGAGGTGGGGAGAGAACTCTCAATCAATGCAATGGTCTAACTATGGTCGTTGGACGCGCGCAGTCAGGGAGCAAACCTCCTCGCCCTCTGAGGAAATAGAGGAGATGAGGATTTCAGGAGGCTTCCCCGGAATAACGGCCTGAGACTAACGGCTTTGGTACTCGCCCACCACGGCATCACCGAGAGCCCGCTGCTCGTGAGATTGACAGGCTTTTGAACCGTCCCGTAGACTGCTTGCCATGCCATCACGGTTGATCACCCCCTCTCGCTCAAACAGCAAGAAGACCACCATCGGTTTCGTCAACCTGGGTTGTTCAAAAAACCAGGTCGATTCAGAAGTCATGTTGGGTACTTTGGTGGGGGACGGGTTTGCCCTAACCGATAACCCGAAGAAAGCCGAAGTAGTCATCATTAATACGTGTGGCTTCATCGAAGAGGCCAAGCAGGAGTCGATCGATACGATCATTGCGCACGGCAAGCTGAAGAAGTCAGGATCCTGTCGTGTGTTAATTGCCGCCGGCTGTCTGGCGCAACGGTATCAAGGAGATCTCCTCAAACAATTACCGGAACTCGACGGCGTGGTGGGGACCGGTGAGTTCGGGAAAATCGCGGAGATTTGCCGGGATCTGCTGGCGCCGAAGAAACGGCAGCAACGGCTCTGGATCAGCGAGCCTCCGTATCTGTATGACGCAGACTCGCCACGTCTCCGCCTTGGGAAGGCCCATAGCGCCTATGTGAAAATTGCCGAGGGCTGTAACCGGAATTGCGCCTTCTGCGCGATCCCCTTGATGCGGGGCAAGCAGCGAAGCCGCCCGGTGGAATCGATCGTAGCCGAAGCCACGCGCCTCGCAGCTGAAGGCGTGAAAGAGATCAACCTCATTTCCCAGGATACGGTGAATTATGGCGTCGACCTCGGTCTGCGCCAAGGCCTCGTCACGCTGCTTCGCGAGTTGGTGAAGGTGAACGACCTGCGCTGGATTAGGCCGTTCTATCTCTATCCTCAACAGGTATCGGACGCGCTGTTGGATCTCTATGCCGGCGAAGAAAAAATTACCAAGTATATCGACATGCCACTGCAACACATCAACGATCGAATGCTCAAAAAGATGCACCGGCTGGGCGATCGCGCCGCCATCACCGCCCTCGTCGATCGGATCAGAACCCGCATTCCCGGCGTGACCTTTCGCACAGCGTTCATCGTGGGGTTTCCAGGCGAGACGGAGCAGGCATTCGACGAGCTCAAAGGGTATGTGGAAGAAGCTCAATTCGATCGGGTGGCGGTATTCTTGTATTCTGACGAGGAAGACACCCCAGCCGTCGGGTTTGACGACAAGGTTGAGCGGTCGGTTATGGACGAACGACGGAATGAACTCCTGGCTGTACAGGAAGACATTGCAGCGGCCCGAGGCCAGGCCCGTATCGGCTCCGTGATGGAGGTCTTGGTCGAAGGGGTCTCCGAAGAGACAGAGTTACTGCTTGAGGGACGCCATGAAGGGCTGGCTCCGGAGATCGATGGCGTCGTCTATATCAATGATGGGTCAGCCACAGCGGGGGATCTCGTCAAGGTCGAGATTACCGATGCGGCCCTGTATGATCTGGTCGGTCATATCGTCTCTTAGCCCGAATGATTCACGAGAGTTCGTGGCGAAACCGCCGAGATGCCACTCCCGTGAAACCTATCTCATTCAAGCGTTTCAGGTTTCGCGTTTCTTGTTTCAAGTTGTTGACGAACTAGAAACTTGAACCACGAAATAGCGCCGTTTCTACCGTAATCCTTACCCCCCTGCTATACTTCAAAAAGCTATTTCCATCGGAAAGGCAGGCCTACGAGATGACTCATCAAAAGGAATCCGTTGTTCTCCTGATTCACTGCAAGGATCGCAGGGGGATTGTGGCACGGGTCTCAGGGTTCATTCACGACTTCGGTGGGAACATTCTCGATTCGGATCATCATACCGATGAAGAGACGAACGAGTTTCTCATGCGCATGGAGTTCGCTGCAGAGGGTCTGCAGATTCCGCACGATGAGATCGGCGCCGCCTTCGCCCCGGTCGCGAAGACCTTCGACATGCGCTATGAGGTCCGCCCCTCCAGCCGCCGCATGCGGGTCGCGATGTTAGTCTCGAAACAGGACCACTGTCTGGCTGATCTGCTCCAACGGCACAAGCGAGACGAGTTGCAGATCGACATCCCCGTGATTATTTCCAATCACGAGACCTGCGCCGTCTGGGCCGAGCTGTTCAAGATTCCCTTCACCGTGTATCCCGTGACCAAGGAAACCAAACCGCAGCAGGAACAGCAAGTCCTGGCCTTGCTGAAGGAGCATCGGATTGAACTCGTGGTCATGACCCGGTACATGCAGATTCTGAGCGGGACATTTCTTTCACAGGTCGGCTGTCCGGTCATCAATATCCACCATTCCTTCCTGCCGGCGTTCATCGGCGCCAATCCCTATCGGCAGGCCTACGACCGGGGCGTGAAAATCATCGGGGCCACTGCACACTACGCCACAGAAGATCTGGACGAAGGCCCCATCATCGAGCAGGACGTGATGCGTGTGGGCCATCGGGATACCGTCGACGATCTGGTGAGGAAGGGACGGGACCTGGAAGAAATTGTGTTGGCCCGCGCCGTGCGCCGCCATGTTGAACGACGGGTGTTGGTGTATGGCAGAAAAACCGTGGTGTTTGATTAATCGGATGCTGAAAAAGTCGCTCTTCTCACCCGTCCAGCCCAGGCGCGCCGAGACGCGCCTTTTCCCATGCATCGTTCTCGCATCGTTCAGACCCTCAACGTACCCCACATGGGAAATGAACTGCTCCGCAGCTTGGGGTTGGGCGGGTGAGAAAGTTACGCCTCGGACCTTCACTCGCTGCAGCCTTGCTGACGAACTTTTCGAGCATCTGGTTGGGTCTAGACCTGTTGTCCTAGACGTGCAGACCATTGAAATTCCGGCGTACCCACAGAGTCTTTCCGCCGCCTGCATCTAACCCCATATTTGCTTCCATGCTAGACCTCGACGCCAGAGCGTGAACGTTGCTTACAGGGTATTCATGCTAATACAAGGAACCAGCGAGGATACTTAGCGAAAGAGGTAGGAATTTGCCCCAAGAAAGATGACGTTGCCATCTTGGCCGTCATCTTTCTTGAGGTCGACTCTCCGCACACGCTCACGGCCAGCTAGGCCGAAACCTAACGGTCCGCTACTCCCGGAGCGAGGACGAGATTAACAGGAAGCTTTTCCGCTAAGGTATACGGGCTAGCCTTATTTTCCTTCACCCACCGCTTCTCAGCCACAGATTCAAATGGCGGAGCCAGTTCCCCTTGAAGAGTCCAAAGATCGCACGGTGTCTCATCAATGGAAATCTCCCAATCGTACCCTCGGTCTTTTACGAAGGGAGCAATGACGGCATCAAGTGTCCTAACCCACCATTCTCTGAGGATCGGACCGGGTACCGTCCGAGCAATTTGGTCGATCTTGAACCGGACAAATTTATTATGCAGCTCGCCACCGACAAAACAGGAGTCCTTGGCGACCTCTTCGAAAATGAACACCACGTAAAACTTCGGAAGTGGAATGCCCGCATACACCTCCGTCACCCGCTTTGCCAACGCCTTTTTGTCTTCAGCAGTGAACGCTCCGACTGGATGATACACTTTCCATAACGGCATATCGTGGCCCTCCTCATTGGTTCAGCATTTGCTACGTTGGACTTGTCTTGAACATGAAGACCCATGGTCTTGTCTATTTCCGAATAGACCACGTCGACTCTTTTGGGGCTACTGATCCATCAGTCAGTCCTCCTTTCTTATCAGAACGACGAATTATCTTGAGTCATGTCGCTTGCCAGGCAAAGAGCAAGATGACTTGAACAACCTTGCAACAAAATGACTTAAGCATGGAGTGCCACAGGCGCGTTCACATTGATAGAGCTTCAACAGATTACAAATCCTTTCTGGCTTGAACGCGCAACTCAGTCACTTGCATTTCACAAGCTAATGTAGCCAATCGGCTTGCAAAATGCAAGTATACGTATTATATTATTTTCCGTAATTCGATCGCCCCGAATGGGCAGGATGACGAGTCATGTTGGACGACTGTGAACAATGGGAAGCGAAATGAAATTCAGACGATCGTCTTGTCCAATCACCAATGTGCTGGATACTCTTGGGGATAAATGGACGCTATTGGTTATTCGTGATCTGGTCTTGGGCAAGAGACGTTATCAGGAGTTCACGTCCTCACCGGAAAGAATTGCTTCAAACATCCTTGCGGATAGACTGAAGAAACTGGAGACGGCCGGCCTTGTGACCCGGCGGCCCTACCAACGGAACCCCGTACGCTATGAATACCTGCTTACAGAGAAGGGCGAGGGCCTCAAGCCGGTATTGGAAGCGATCATCGTATGGGGGGAAAAACATTATCCGGGCACCAAGAGATTCCCGCGCGTCGAGCAACGTTAACCCACCTGGCTCATGAGGTTCGCGGGGAAATCCTCTGAACGTTCATTCCCTGCAACGCGTATCGTGCGTGTCGAACAAGGTTCAATGCGTGGCCCTTGATATTCTTTGAACATATAACATTGAGTATAACGGCAACTGTTGCCACTGGCCTCCCACCTCTCGCCAAAAAATCGGCGACGGCGGCAGACGTGCCATGAATCATGCGGATTTGGAAGGGGCTAGAATTCTTTTCGTCGGTAGCGAGGCCAGCGGCAGTATCGCCGTAAAGGTTGAACCTTCTCCGACCTTGCTCTGAACCTCGATACGCCCGCGATGGGATTCGGCAATCCAGGCGGAGATGGCTAGCCCAAGGCCCGTGCCCTTCTTGGTATGGGCTCGTGCATTATCGGTGCGATAAAACCGGTCGAAAATCCGAGACTGATCCTCTTGCGCAATTCCAATCCCGTGATCGGTCACAGACACCCGTGCGTGAGTCTGCTCGATCGTCAGCGCGATGTCGACGACGCCACTGAGGCGAGAGTATTTCACTGCATCGTCGAGAAGATTCAGGAACAGTTCTCGCAGACGTAGCTCATCTCCCAATACCACTGCAGGCGCGGTGGCTCGTAACACCACCTGGATGTCCCGTTCCTGCCCCAACAGTGAGGCTTGCCGGTGAAGATCCTCGACAAGCGCGTCCAGAGGAACCGGCAAATGTTCCATTTTCACCTCGCCCATATCGGCCCGAGACAGAAACAGCAACTCGTCCACAATGCGCGTCATCCGGTCGATTTCTTCGAGATTGCTCTCCAGGACGATTTTGTAGTCGTCGGTTTCGCGAGGACGGCGGAGCGCAAGCTCGGTTTCCCCTTTCATGACCGTCAAGGGCGTGCGCAATTCGTGCGAGGCATCGCTGCTGAACTGGCCGATCTGTCGAAAGGACGTTTCAAGCCGATCGATCATGTTATTAAATGTGTTCGTGAGACGACCGATTTCGTCGGCTGAGGCTGGAACTGTGAGCCGTTGCGTGAGATCGCCTCCGGCAATGCGTTGGGCAGCCAGCGTGATCGTATCGACCGGGCGAAGGGCTCGGCCAGCCATGAACCAGCCTCCGGCGAGCGACACAGCCAGCGCGATGGGAATACTGACCAGCAGCACGAGCAGGAGCCGGTTCAGAGTCTGCTCGACTGAGTCCATCGAGGTGCCGACCTGGATGATATAGAGCAGGTTGCCTCGATAGATGATGGGAACTGAAATGAGGCGTAACGCCGGTTCCTTGGGGTATTTTGCGAATTCAAGGAGCGAATGGCCTGAGTAGGCAACTTCCAGGGCCTGGCGACTCAGGGGCATCTCCTGTTGTTTCACGTTCGGCGAACGAATCGTGATGGTGCCGGAAGGACTGAATATCTGGAAAAACTTATCGATGCGCGCCAGTTCGGGGAACTGCGACATAAGTTCGTCTTCGTCGATCAGAGGGAGGAACCCACGTTCTTCCAGTGAACGAACGGCTGCCTCAGCAGTTTCCCTCAGCGATTCATCGACTGCATCGCGGAGGCTTCGAGCCGTCACCAGGTACAAGATGGTGGAAAAGATGATGAGGATAAGTGCGAGCGCGGTGCCGTACCAGAGCGTGAGGCGGACACGAAGCGGCATCAGTCGACCTTCAGCATATATCCGCTTCCGCGAATCGTGTGAATCAGCTTCTTTGAACGCCCTCGGTCGATCTTGTTGCGGAGATAGTTCACATACACGTCGATGACATTGGTGAACGTGTCGAAATCCTGATCCCACACATGTTCTGAAATCATGGGACGGGTCAACACACGCCCGGTATGGCGCATCAGATATTCGAGTAGGGCATACTCCTTCAAGGTGAGATCTATCCGCTGGCCGCCTCTGGTCACTTCGCGCGTCGCAGGGTTCAACGCCAGGTCGTCGATCTGGAGCACACCGGGACTTTCAGTGGAGCCACGGCGAAGCAATGCACGAATGCGGGCAAGCAGTTCGTCGATCGCGAAAGGCTTGGTGAGATAGTCGTCCGCCCCTGCGTCAAGGCCTTTGACACGCTGGTCTACCTGCGATTGGGCAGTCAGGATCAGAATGGGGGTATGGATCCGTGCCTGGCGGACGCCCTTGAGAATCTCCAATCCAGGCAATGACGGCAACATCAAGTCGACGATCAGTAAATCGTAGTTGGTGTTGAGAGCCATCTGAAGCCCCTGCGCACCATCTTCACAGAGATCGGCGGCGTAGCTCTCCTCTTCAAGCGCGCGCTTGATGAAGCAGCCAACCTTGGTTTCATCTTCAATGACGAGTATGCGCATGGCAGTCGATGGAGGATTATAGCAAACCTGCGCCTACAATTGGTCTGTCTGGTTCATCCGGTTAGTTTCTTTCAACCCAAAAATAAGACAAACCAGATAGATCTTTTTATGCCGGAGGGAAACGGGTGACCGTCACCGGCTCGTAGGCCACGGTCGGCCCCTGGGGAGTTCGTCGGGCGACACTGTGCTTGAGCCACTGCACATCGTCTCGCTTGGGAAAGTCCGATCGGTAATGGGCTCCCCGGCTTTCTTGCCTGGCGAGGGCGCTGGTAACGATGGTTTCCGCGACATCTAGCAGAGATTGGAGCTCGAAAGCTTGCACAAGATCGCTGTTAAACACCCGTCCTTTATCCTGCACCGTGACGGAATCGGCGCGATGGGTCAGTGCCGTGAGTGCCGTGAGCGCAGCAGCCATGGATTCGTGCGTCCGGACGAGGCCTAGATTGAGGCTCATCACCTGGCCGAGTTCTTCCCGAATTTGCCACGCTCGGATTGATCCCTCTTGTGCCAGCATCCGCTGAACCCGACGCTGCTCGACCGCAAGCTGGTCTGTTTCGAAAGCTTGTCGTGCGATGGCTCGGACATACTCTCCGGCTCGGATTCCGGCGCGACGGCCAAACACGATGGTTTCAAGAAGTGAGTTGCCGCCAAGCCGATTGGCGCCGTGCACACTGACGCAGGCGCATTCACCGGCCGCGTAGAGGCCGGCGATGCCTGTTTCAGTCCATTGATTGGTCCGAACACCACCCATCTGATAGTGCGCGCCGGGACGGACAGGAATGGGAGTCTCGATGGGGTCAAGGCCGGCAAACTCAATCGCGAGTTCTCTGATCTGAGGGAGCCGTTCAAGAATGCGCTGGCGTCCAAGATGCCGCAAGTCCAGCAACACGCACCCGTCGACTCCGCGGCCTTCGAGGATTTCTTGCCCGATAGCCAATGAGACAACGGAGCGGGTAGCCAGTTCCATCTGTTGCGGGGCATAGGTCTTCATAAACCGTTCGCCCAGCGTATTCAGGAGGTAGGCTCCTTCTCCGCGAGCGCCTTCGGTGATGAGAATACCAGTGCCCTTGAGTGTGGTGGGATGGAACTGGACGAATTCCATGTCAGCGAGCGGAGCACCCGCGCGATAGGCAAGTGCCATGCCGTCGCCGGTGTTAATCACGGCATTCGTGCTCGTCAGGAACACGCGCCCGCTGCCTCCCGTGGCCAAGATGACGGCTTTTGCCCCAATCGCGTGCAACCCTCCACGGATGAGGTCCCACGCCACGACGCCCCGACAGACGCCGTCTTCCATGATTAATGCTGTGACATACCACTCTTCATAGACAGCGATACGCCGTTTGAGCAGCTGTTCGTACATGGCATGGAGGATGGCGTGGCCGGTACGGTCGGCCGCGTAACAGGTGCGAGCGAAGCCGGCTCCGCCGAACGGTCGTTGGGCGATCCGCCCCTGATCATCGCGACTAAAGATGACCCCTAAACGTTCTAATTCGTGGATGTCTTCAGGAGCTTCCCGGCACATCGCTTCGATCGCATCCTGATCGCCCAGATAGAGCCCGCCCTTTGCGGTGTCGAATGCATGGGCTTCCCAGGAATCGTTCTCTCCCAATGCCGCATTGATCCCCCCCTGCGCAGCGACAGAGTGGCTGCGAACCGGGTGGACCTTGGATATCACGGCGACATCGAGATCCGACGGTGCGGCAACCGCCGCCCGCATTCCTGCCAGACCAGCTCCAACGATCAGAATGTCATGTAGTTTCATGGCCTCCACGTCCGATCAGTGAGACGTCAAACGTGAAAGGTTTCGGACAATCCTACATTTCACTTTTCACGACTTACCTTTTACGGCTTTCATGTCCGCACTCATACGTGACTCAGGATCCAAAGGCAAGTCCATGCGCGCTCGCACGACTCTTGGAGAACGGGAGGTCAGCATGGTATCCTTCTGCCCGCAAATGAGTCTGCCGATACACCGAGGTCCTCAACCGACCAAATACATCCAAAGGACAACACGAACGCCATGGCTACACCGGATTTTCTGAGCCCGACCGACACGTTTATCCATCGCCATATTGGCCCCACCGACGCTGAGGCCCACGAAATGCTGGCGACGCTCGGCTTGCACTCGCTGGAAGAACTGAGCACGGCTACCGTCCCTGCCGACATTCGTATGCAGAAGGAACTAGACCTACCCCTTCATCGCGGCGAACAAGCCGTGCTGGAAGAGATTCGCTCCATCGCCTCAGAAAACCGGGTCTACCGTTCATTGATCGGCATGGGCTATTACGACTGCCTGACACCCGGAGTGATTCAGCGCAATATTTTTGAAAACCCGTCCTGGTACACCCAGTACACCCCCTACCAGGCTGAGATCGCCCAGGGCCGCTTGGAAGCCCTCGTGAATTTCCAAACCGTCGTCACCGACCTCACCGGCTTGCCCCTGGCCAATGCCTCACTCCTGGATGAAGCGACCGCGGCAGCGGAGGCCATGGCCATGTGCCTCGCCTTTTCCCGTTCGTCAGGGCATGAGCGGACAGAATTCTTCGCCTCGCAGGACTGTCATCCCCAGACCATTGCCGTGATGCAGACGCGGGCTGAACCGCTCGGCATGACACTGCGCACCGGCCGAACGGAGACTATCGACTTTTCCAATCCCCAACTAGCCGGCATTTTGCTCCAGTATCCGGCCACCGACGGCTCTGTCGGAGATTACAGCACGTTGGTGGCGCAGGCCCACGCGGCCGGGGTTCTGGTCGTAGTCGCCACCGACCTGTTAGCCTTGACGCTCTTACGTGCACCGGGAGAGTTCGGGGCCGATATCGCCGTGGGCTCCAGCCAACGATTTGGTGTTCCACTTGGATTTGGTGGCCCTCACGCTGCGTTTCTTGCAACCGCTGAGTCATTCAAACGGCAAATGCCTGGACGCATCGTTGGGGTATCCAAGGATGTCACAGGCAAACCCGCCTACCGGCTTTCTCTGCAAACCCGCGAACAGCACATCAGACGTGAAAAGGCGACGAGCAACATTTGCACGGCGCAGGTGCTCTTGGCCATTATGGCAAGCATGTATGCGGTCTACCATGGGCCGGAAGGTCTGCGGCGGATTGCTGAGCGCGTACATGGCCTAGCCGTGGTACTGGCAACGGGATTACGACAGCTCGGATTCGAGATCGCAACAGAAACCTATTTCGATACGCTTCGGATTTGCCTCACGAAGATGCAATCCGACTCCATCCTTATCCGGGCCAACAAAGCCGGCATCAATCTTCGCCGACATGAGGACCACGCTATAGGGATTACGCTGGATGAGGTAAGCACGGAAGACGAAGTCCGCCGCTTGATGGAAATTTTCAGCGGCCAGGGTCGGCTGCCTTTTGAAGTGCAAACCTTGAGCCACAGCGCCCACACAAGTTTCCCGGCACACCTCACCCGAGCCAGCACGTACCTGACCCATGAGGTGTTCAATCGCTATCATTCAGAGCACGAGATGCTCCGGTATATTCACCGCCTCGGGGCGAAAGATCTGTCGCTCGTCCATTCGATGATCCCGTTAGGATCCTGCACCATGAAGCTGAACGCGACCTCCGAGATGCTGCCGGTCACCTGGCCGGAGTTCTCACGGCTTCATCCGTTTGCGCCGGTCGAACAAACCAACGGGTATCGAAAGTTGTTCCATCAACTGGAGACGTGGCTGGCCGAGATCACCGGACTTTCTGCCGTATCTTTGCAACCGAACGCCGGCTCGCAGGGCGAATATACGGGCTTGATGGTGATCCGTGCGTTCCACAAAAGCCAGGGGGAAGAACATCGAGATGTGTGCTTGATTCCCTTGTCCGCACACGGCACAAATCCAGCCAGTGCAACGATGGTCGGCATGACGGTTGTGACCGTCGCCTGCGATCGACAGGGCAATGTCGATGTCGCCGACCTTGAAGCCAAGGCCGCTCAGCATCGCGATCGGCTGGCCGCGCTCATGTTGACCTACCCCTCAACCCACGGGGTCTTCGAAGCTGACGTGCGGCGCATCTGCCAGATCGTCCATACGCACGGAGGGCAAGTCTATATGGACGGCGCCAACTTGAATGCTCAGGTGGGGCTTTGTCGGCCGGGAGATATCGGCGCGGATGTGTGCCATCTCAATCTTCACAAAACATTCTGTATTCCCCATGGCGGCGGCGGGCCTGGGATGGGTCCAGTCGTTGCCGCGCGGCACTTGGCACCGTTTCTTCCCAGCCATCCAGTGACGCATTTGGGCGGACAAGACGCCATCGGAGCCGTATCGGCGGCACCGTACGGCAGCCCTAGTATCGTCACGATTTCCTGGGTCTATATCGCCCTGATGGGACGCGACGGCTTAACGAAGGCGACGCAGGTGGCGATCTTGAGCGCCAACTATATGGCCAAACGGTTGGAGAAATACTATCCCATCCTCTATACGGGAACGTCCGGATTCGTGGCGCACGAGTTCATTCTCGACCTCCGTCCGTTCAAGGAGACGACGGGAGTTGAAGCGATGGATGTGGCGAAGCGATTGATGGACTATGGATTTCATGCGCCGACGGTCTCGTTCCCCGTTCCCGGAACACTGATGATCGAACCAACGGAAAGCGAAACGAGAGAAGAATTAGACCGGTACTGCGAGGCGCTGATCTCGATTCATGGCGAGATACAAGACATCGTCGAGGGCCGCCAGCCACGCACGAACAATCTGCTGAAGAATGCGCCTCACGCGGCACAGGTGGTGACGGCCGACGAATGGAATCGGCCCTACAGCCGTGAACGGGCGGCCTTCCCGGCCCCCTGGGTACGCCACCATAAATTCTGGCCCAGCGTGAGCCGCATCGACGAAGCCTTTGGAGATCGGAATTTGATCTGCACGTGCCCACCGACCGACAGCTACTAACAGGGCTGCTGAAAAAGGTCTCTGACTTCGTTCTCAGTCGTCTGCCCACCTCAACGTACCCGAGAGGGTACGCCTCGGCGTTCAAACTCCCTGCGGCCTTGTCAGAGAGCCTTTTTGAGCAGCCCTGAAGGGAAGAAACGACGTTGGGAGCTGCGCTGGGTATTCAGGGTTCAGCGTGGAAAACTGAACACGCCGCATTGTGAAGCCACCATCCGCTTGCTAACACGTGCCGCGTTGATGAGTCACGTCCGCCACCAGGCGCGCCCAGATATTTCAGACAAATCATTTATACTCACTACATTGCTCAGTATCTCAGTCGTCAAAACACCCGTCACGATCACCGATCCGCTCGGCCATTCGTCGAAAAATTCTTTCAACGGTCGGTATTTCCTCCTCACTAACAGGCGGACGGGACAGCTGACGAATCAGTCGCCTTCAAACTTAAGATAAAGGTGTGGCTCTTTCTGACACTTTATGGCTAGCTCTCTTACTTGTTCAAATAATTTCTTCACAGCAACCTCAACATCTTTATCGCTCTCTTGCACGGTTCCAGAAAGTCTTTCCCATTCGGTCTGGAAAGTATTCATTTGGAGCTGATTGAAGTAGGCATTCCCCCATCGATCGATGAACCGAAGACAGTGATAGGTCTCATCTCGGAGCGCTGGTATATAGGGACCCAATAAATCCTTCCTATCTTGGATTTCTTCAAGCACCTCTCCAAACTCATCTTGGAGTTTCACTATTAAACCCATATGATCACCTCATTTGACCAGCATTGATTAGCAAATTCTAAGACTTTTTAGGGCAAGAAAAGAGAACAATCTGAGCTACCCCCGATTCCGTAGACATCCCCGAATGGGGACAGGGTTCTGGGTTTCGAACTGCTCGGTGTGGCGCGCGATACATGCGAGAGAGGCGCGATCCGAAGTTCGAAATTCAGAAACGTCAAACTTGAACTGCGCAGGATGCTCAAAAAGGCCGTTCAGCAAGGCCGCAGCGAGTGAAGACCGGAGGCGTACCCTCTGGGGTACGTTGAGGATCTGAACGATGCGAGAACGAAGCTGGCGGGATTTTTCAGCATCCTGCTACAGCGCCCCCTCGGGGATTTGATCCAACTTATAGAAATCTACCGGATCCAGTCGGCGCTGAGTCGTTTGAGTCGGCTCGCTGCCTTTGGTAAAGAGCTCGACGGTGCTCGCCTGCCCCTCCTGCTCATCCTCAAGAAGCCCCGTTGACGGATCGACCTTGACGAATGTGACACCTTCCGGAATGGTGAAGGCCACGACTGGGAGCGGCTTAAACGCGGCCTGCATGAAATTGATCCAAATAGGCAGCGCGGCATGCGCCCCCGACTCTGTTTCGCCGAGTGACCGTCGATCGTCAAACCCGACATAGATGCCAGTCACCAAGTTCGGCGCACCGCCGATAAACCAGGCATTGATAAACTCGTC